>X41_Pika__coassemble_36_pt1 | contig 12499 bp, 11 predicted proteins | sample X41_Pika__metabat2_high_PE_003 | metagenome-assembled genome bin X41_Pika | reverse complement strand
ATTAAAACCATCAATAATAAATTTGTCATAAATAGTGCTATATTGACACTCGATATATATCACTGTACGATATAAATACAATATATCAAAAGAAGATATATCTTTTAGAGGTATTAAAATGGAAGAAAAAGAATTAACTATAGAAGAAAAAATTGAAAATATTAAAAATACTAATAGCTATAAAGATATAGTTATTGACTGGTTCCCTCCTTACCATGCCGATGAATATTACTTTGTAAGTTATTCCCATAGAGACTATAAATTAGTATTTGAAAGCCTTCATAGATTACAAAGTGGAGCAAAACATATTAACGTTTGGTATGATCGTGATCTAGGTGTTGGTAGAGATTGGGAAACAGAAGCAGGTAATCACATATGTAATTTTAATTGTAAAGGCGTAATCTTCTTTATAAGTGAAAATGCTGTTTTATCAGCATCCATCCATAAAGAAATAGAATTTGTTAAAAATAATGGTAAAGAATATCTTTCAATTAATCTACCTTGTGAAAAGATAAAAGGACATGAAGGTGAATACTTATCTGCTTCAAAAATGCTTACATTGCTAAAAGAGCAAGGAGAAAAAGTCAGTAATTATGATGCAAAATTAGAGGTCTTAGGTGAAACATTTAATGACAACATTACCTTTATACCATTTGATGAACATATAGATTTACAGATTGCAAAAATATATTCTTTAAAAAGACAACAACTACTTAATATTAAGCAAAAAACAGGCGCAAATCATCCATACCAATTTGACGTTATATCACTCAACGACATTAATGTAACAGAAATTAGAGAAGATGATTTTAAATATTTAATCGACGAGCCTAACCAATACGATAAATCCGAATTCAATATATGTGATTGCTGTTTTGCAAATTGAAGACAATTATCTAAAATAGCATTGCTTAACAATGTTGTACTAATCAAAAATTATGCTTTCCATGGTTGTAAAAGCCTTATAAACATCATAATTCCAGATAGTGTTTATTCTATTGAGAATTACGCTTTTTATGGATGTGAAAGTATTGAAAAAATCACTATACCAGGTAGAATTAAAACAATTAATAAGTGTACTTTTCACTCGTGTAAAAGCCTAAAGAAAGTAATCATCGAAAGCGGAATTAAAACTATTGGGATTCTAGCATTTGCTTATAACAATTGTCTTGAAGACATTATTATTCATAATAGTGTTGAAAGAATAGATGACAAAGCTTTTTTTGGATGTAAAAGCCTTAAAAAAATAACTATACCTAGTAGCGTCACTTGGCTTGGCGAAGGTGTATTTTGGTGTTGTGAAAGTCTAGAAACTATCATTATTCCAAAAAGTATCAATTATATTGACGCAAGAACTTTTGCCCAATGTAAAAGTCTTAAAAATATAACTATAGCCGATGGGACAACAATAGATGATGGCGCATTCTGGGGGTGTTCAAGTCTTGAACATTTTACGATGCCAATTGACAACCATGGTTCAGCGAGTATTAGTAGATCAACCTTTTAAGATTGTGAAAATCTTAAAAGCATTTCTCTACCTAGCAAAGTATATATTAAAGACAGAGCATTTAAGGGATGCAAAAAACTTCATGATATTTTCTATAATGATACCAAGGTAGCATGGCTAGAGAATAAAATTGATGCAAAAATAGCATTTCCAGATGCACATGGGATCATAGTTCACTGCATAGATGGTGATTTATTATTATAATGATTAGCTGATGTAATGATTAATTTTAATTGAAGTGATAAAACAGAACGGCATAATGATTTAACTAATTTGCTCTATAATGATTAATCTACTATTTCATAAACACCCATTATGCTACCATTTTTTAGACCGATTGCATCAGAAATATTAATTGAATATAATTCAAAGCGATTTTTTAAACTTTCATCTGAAGTGTTATTAATTAAGCTATTATGTTCTTCAATAGCATAGAGAAGTAAGGGATTATTATCATAACTTTTCCAATATTCTACGTCACATGCATTAACAAAATAACCAATTAAATTAAAGGATTCATCAAAATAAACTTCTATCTCTGCGTTCATTACATAGTGAACATCATTAAGATAAAAATCTTGTCTTACCATTGAACTTAGACTCGGATCTGACCATTGACTATCATCTAAACTACTATTTAAATAGGTATTAATCTTATCAGATGAACACGAGCAAAAAGCAAATAGTGAAGCAAATAAAACCGCCAAAAAATGTTTGCTTTTTTTCATATGATTAATTCCTCCGATACATCTATTTTAGCACTATAAGTAACAATAACAACCATATAATTGGTACATTTTATTTGCACACTTGCCTTATTAAAATAATCTCCTCATTCATTCGCATAAAGTGATTGAAAGCGAGTGATTAATGGATTATTTAAATTTAAACTTTTTAAAAATCAGTGTGTCTTAAAATTATTAATATGCATAGATGCATCTTCTGATGCCTTGAGAAAATAAAAAATTTCGATTTATCTGCTTAAAAGGAAATTTTTATAACCCTTTTTCTATTTAACAACCTCTTTGCGTACATAATATTGAAATTCTTATATTATAAAAGCCGTAAGAGTATGTTTCTTTCTTACGGCTATTCAATTTTACTTTATTATTTTAAGAATTTAATTCTCTAATTCTTTTCTATATTGTTCAATTTCGACTGGATTACCTAAAACAAAATGTCCTTTTTCTATTTCTACTAGTTCGGGTCCAAATTCAGAATAATCATGAATGCTATCATCATAAACAATAATTTCTTTAGCTCTTTCAAGTCGGGGATCAGGAATAGGAATGGCAGTAAGTAAAGCCTTTGTATAAGGATGTAAAGGCTTTTCAAATAGACGATTACTTGGAGCAATTTCGACAATATCACCATGATAGATAACCGCGATTCGATCAGAAATATAATGAACAACAGATAAGTCATGAGCAATAAATAAAACAGTCATCTTCTTTTCTATTTGGAACTTACGGATCAAATTTAAAACTTGAGCTCTAATAGAAACATCTAAGGCGCTTATTGGTTCATCAGCAATAATTAATTCTGGATCCATAATAACGGCTCTAGCAATACCAATTCTTTGTCTTTGACCACCAGAGAATTCATGAGGATAACGCGATAAGTGTTCCGTTCTTAACCCCACTTCTTTAACGGCATTAGAGACTTTATCAAGACGATCTTGTTCTGAATCATACATGTGGAAAGCTCTTAAGCCTTCAGAAACAATATAATCAACGTTACTGCGGTCATTTAAACAAGCAGAAGGATCTTGGAAAATCATTTGAATTTTTCTTTTTAAATCTCTTTTTTCTTGTCGTTTAAGATGTCCTGAAATACGTTCATTTCTATAAGTAATAACTCCTCCTTGAATGGGAATCATTCTCATAATGGATCTACCAATGGTAGTCTTTCCACTTCCGGATTCTCCAACTAGACCTAATACTTCTCCTTCATAGATATCTAGATTTAGCTTTTTCACAACTGGAGTAAAGATATTATGGTTAGTAAATCCAATTTTTACATCACGACAAGCGATTAATACTTCTTTATCTGTTTCTTTTTCAAGTGGTTTAAAATCAAATGTCTTTTCTTTTTTATAACGCTTTTCTTTTTCTTTTATTTCTATCATTTCTGGAGTCATATTCTTCTTACTCATGATGATCACCACCTTTATTTGTCACATCACTATTTAAAGATGCCTCAAGTTTTTTAGATAGATTTTGAATGATCTTCGGGGGCCTAACTTTCGGGGCTCGAGGATCTAATAACCATGTTTTAGCATAGTGAGTATCCGATATTTGAAACATTGGAGGTTCTTTAATAAAGTCTATTTTCATCGCATAATTATTTCTTGGAGCAAAGGCATCACCATCTATTTCACCAACAAATGAAGGGGGATTACCATGAATATAAGATAAATCCGAACCATCTTCGGCGAGTTGGGGAAGTGATGATAAAAGAGCCCAAGTATATGGATGGGCGGGATGATAATATATATCTTCTACCGTACCATATTCAATGATTTGACCACCATACATGACTGCGACACGATCTGCAATACCAGCCACAACACCCAAATCATGAGTAATAAAGATAGTTGTAAAGTGTTCTTCACGCTGTAATTCACGAATTAAATCTAAGATCTGCGTCTGTACAGTTACATCAAGCGCGGTTGTTGGTTCATCACAAATTAAAACATCTGGATTACAGGCAAGGGCAATAGCAATAACAACTCTTTGTCTCATACCACCTGAAAACATAAAAGGGAAATCTTTCATTCTTTTTTCAGGATTAGGTATTTTAACTCTTCTTAATAATTCAATAGCTTCTTTACGAGCTTCTTTTTTATTCATACCGCGATGAAGACGAAGCACTTCTTCAATTTGATATCCAACTTTAAATAAAGGATTTAAGGAAGTCATAGGGTCTTGGAAAATGGTGGCAATCTTTTTTCCACGAATATGAAGCCACTCTTTATTTGTTTTAAAAGTGGCAAGATCTTCACCTTGAAACCAAATTTCTCCTGAAGATATAAATCCATTTTCCTCTAACATGCCTGTAAAAGTTTTTGTAAAAACAGATTTTCCACTTCCTGATTCTCCAACAATGGCAAATGTTTCACCTTTATAAATATCAAGAGAAACATTTCTAATAACATGCATTTTACTTCCATGAGATATAAAACCGACCGAGAGGTTTTTAACAGATATTTCTACTTCTTTAACGTTATCCATATTTTACCTCCTATCGATGCTTCTTAGGATCTGTGGCATCTGCGACAGCCATACCAAAATAGAAGAAAGCCACGGTTAGTAAAATCATTATTATGGCCGGGAAAAATAATGTATGCTGATATGATCTTAAGGCATTAGCAATGTTTTTAGCGCTAAAAGCGGTATTTAATACTTGCCCTAGTGATACCTGTGTGACTGGGAACGCTCCAAAGTAAATTAAGCTAACTTCTGAAGATATACAAGAAGGAATAAAACTAATTACCACTTGAGCAATAATAGAAACTAAATTGGGTAATAAGTTATGGATAATAATTGTATGAGCTCTACTACCTAAAGCTTCAGAAGCAATATTAAATTCTCTATTTCTAATAATGATGATTTGATTTCGCATTGTAGAGGCTAAACCCATCCATCCAAACATAGTCATAACTAAGACCGAATTCCAGAAAGCCGCGGTTTCATTACCCGCCGAATTTGGTAAAACCTCTAAGACCATGATGTAGATTAATAAAGAAGGAATATTAGAAATAACATTAGATATTTCAATCATTATGGGGTCTAAAGCTCTTATATAACCCCAGAACCCTCCTATAACTAATCCTAATACAACATTGATTAAAGAGACGACAAGAGCCAATTTTAAAGAGAATTGCGCCCCTTTCCAAATATCATTCCATAGATCTCTTCCACCCAATGAAGTACCAAAATAATGTTCTGCATTAGGGAAAACTGAAGTTGGTCTACCATATGCTCCAGGCTTTGTCGTAATAATTTCAGAACTACCCATCAAAGGACCAAATATAGTAAAAAATAATAATACAATAACAATAGCAATACAAAGCATAGCAATCGGATTTTTAAATAATTGTCGCCACACCGACTTCCAATAAGAATAAGGAGCAGTTGTAATTTGTTCATCTTCTTCAGAAGTAGTTCCCACTACTTCAAAAAGAGATTCATCAAAATCTAAGACTTCATTAAATTCTGGTAATTGACTTAAATCTTTAACCATAACACACCTCCTTATTGAGATTCAAAGCTAATGCGGGGATCTGCAATAGCCATCGCGATATCAGCGATTAAATATGAAACAACCGATAGAATAGCACTAAAGACAACAACGCCTTGTACAATCATGAAGTCTTTAGTTTGGACGGCATTCATTAACATGCCTCCAAATCCATCAATGGCAAATAGTGATTCAATAAAGTAAGAACCAAATAGACATGAAATAACAGCTGTTGATAAAGATCTAGATAATGGAACAATAGCATTTCTTAAAACATGGGTAAACATAATTCTATTTTCTGATAGACCCTTAGCTCTAGCAAATTTAACATAATCAGAATTTATTTCATTTAACATATATCTTCGCACCCAATAGGCGATACCCGCAATTCCCGCGAATGAGGAAGTAATAGCTGGGGCGATCCATGTCGATACATTATTAGGTTCAAAACGCATTGGGAAAATATTAATATTCCATAATAATAGTTGCTGGAAGAAGGAATATAATAAATAGAAATATAATAATCCGGGAATTGCATCGATTAAAATAATATATGTTTTACCAATTTTATCCACCAATTTATCTTGATATTTAGCCATAAAGATACCTAAAGGATAACCAATAATTATTTGAATAGCTACATCAAGGACTCCCCATCTAAAGGAATTGGGAAGCTTATTAAAGATAGCATCGGCTATATTACGGGTGGCATCGCTTCGTGCAGATTGCCCTAAATATATTGCGAAGAATTGGAGGTTTACACATTCTCCTGTTAATTCATTAACCGCGGTACATATCTCTTTAGGAATCGGAATGACGTTATAAAAATATTTAAAGAATTGTTCAACTAGAGATCCTGTAAGACCTAAATTAGACATTTTAGCCTGACACCATCGCTCGAATTGCTCTGCGGTTAAGTGGTCATTCGCGGGACAATAGGCGCTTCTTAAATCTTGCATACGAATAAGACAGAAAGTAATAGCTAGAGCTAAAACGATGGAAATAATAGCACTACCAATACGCTTTAAAGAATAATAGAATAAAGGATGCGTTAAAAAGCGACGAAATGCTGTGTCTTTTTTTAAAATGAGATTATGGTTGACTAGTATTATAAAAATTGCAAATAAAACGACAAGCGCAATTATTATATAACTTATAATAATCTGGGGCAAATAGCTCCCCGATGCCATGAATTTGAATTGTTTGGTAAAATCCATACATATCTCCTTTGTGCATTAATAAAATTTCTTTCGATATTTCTCTTATTTTATAAAATTTTTGCCTATGTTTCAACGATTTAATGCATTTTCAAAAATGTATAAATATCGAAAGTTAAGGCTTCACGTAACCTAAAAAGCTATTGACAAAGTCATCAATAGCTCTTAATTTTTTATTAATTTTGTCCTTCTCTTTCTTTATCTTGTAACCATTCAGTTCTTAATCGTTGTCTTTCACAACTTGTTAATGGTTCGGTTAAGATTTCTAGACCTTTTAATTTATCATTAGATAAGCCATACCCGGCGCGCGGTGTACGATATGGAATAAATTTAGAAACTGTACATGAAACACCTTGTCCTGGTTGATATAAAGGTTTAATGATAGCACATTCTTCAAGCATATATAATTCAGCTTCTGCGAAGGCCTTATATCTTTCTGCCTTTAGTTCTTGAGATATAGAAACTTTACCTTGGGCCAAATTAACCATATTTTCATATGTTCTCAATTTTGTAATGGTTTCTTCACTTAATCCTTTTTCAGTTTGAATACCTAAGTGCGCTGACATATCTCCACCAATAATAAGAGTATGGGCATAAGTCATAGGATCACCATAGTCAGGTCCCCAACCAGAAACGAATAATGAATATGGATTGCTTGAGTCATTAGCAATAGTAATATAATTTTGTGAGGTAGTGACCTTAGTATTAATTTGAAGAACTATCTTTTCATCACCTGTACCACAGACCTTTAAACCATCATGAGGAATGCTTTCATCTCTATAGCAACCATTAAGACGACGATTAGTAAATTCCACAAATAAATCATCAAAATATCGTGTTTCATCATCGGTATATAAAGTAGTATATTCTACCTTGATTGGTAATTTAATCGTTGGTTCATCTTTCTGAAGTTGAGCTACAGCTTCATCTACCTTCTTTTTTGCTTCCTCATCAGAGATTTGATGCACTTGACCTGGAGCTAAAACGCTTTCAGCATCTTCTTTTGTAGCTCCCTCATGTTTTGCAACATAAGCATCCACTAGATATTCAAAGTAATCTTTACCATTATTATCGGTGACAAAGTTACGTGGAATATAAGTATTCATTTGCATTTGTTGCTGTTCTATAGGTTCTGAACCGTTACGAGCATTATAAGCAGCGATATCAAAGCCAGAGAATATCGCATCACGTATATAAGAATATTTAAATGCATTATTAGAATTAGTGATATCACTTGCAGTCAAGACAGTTAAGCCACCTGGTGTTGTAGTTGGTCTATTCATATTTAAATAGAAGAAGAATGTGGAATCAACACTTGTGGATTCTTGAGAATAAGTTAAATCGTTATGTGGATCTAAAATGGTACCTTGTTCATCTGGTCCCAAAACATATTTCTTCCAACCTTCTTCATCAAGAGAATTAACTCCAAAGGAATCAATATTACCAAGTTCATATTGGGTACGAGCGAAATCATTACCGATTGTACTTTGTAAAAGATCATAAACAACATTTTTTGTCTTGACCTTATCGGCTTCCCAATAAGTTGGATTCTTTTTATATGAAATCTTCATATCAGTTCTTTCATTTAATAGATAGGCCCCATTAAATAAAATATTACTTTCACTACCAAAATCACTACCGACAGATTCATAATATTCCATACAAATAGGTAAGAATGGTAAATATGTAAGCATTGTGGGGAAATAATCCGCGCCTTGTATAAGTTTATACTTAATGGTATTGGCAACTGGATCTACTTCAACACCAACTCTTTTAAAATCCAATATTTCTTGCAAGTCGTCTACAGTAGCATTACTATCTATAAGAGCTTCCCCTGATGTGGAACTTTTCGCGAGTTTTAATTGCGTTAAGACTGTACCTAGATTATTTTCACCATATGTGTTTCTAAGACTTGTGGCGACGTTATATTGTTCCGCCCCTTCAATAATTAGCATTGGTAAATAGGCAGATTCAGAAGCTGTACTCGCATTTAATACAAGTTTTAAAGTACTCTTAAAGTCTTCTGCTGTTACTAAAGAGCTTGTTCTACCATTACCAGTCCATTCATTTCCATTTTTATCAACCCATTTTGAGGCTTTGGTGGAGTTAATTGTAAATGTCCATTCTGAATAATCGCTATTGGGAACTCCGGTATTTGTTGCTAAACAAGGAACAAGATTACCAAAGCGATCATTTTCGACAAGTCCATCAACAAAGTTAGCAATATGCTGAGCATTTTCAGCTTGCATAGTTTTTGTATAGTTTAATGTTGATGGCATATAAGTTAAGAATGTTGTATATGTATCTTTTCTTGCTCTTCCCTCTAAAGAGGCATAACTAAAATCCTCTGCACAAGTGCCAGGAATATATTCTCCTAGACCATCTTGATTACAAGAGGCAAGAAGCGCTAAAGCACCGAGAAATGCTAAATATTTTTTAAATTTCATGTGGCCCTCCTAAAATAAAAATGCTTGTTAAATATGATACTACAAAGGTTTAATCAAGTCAAACATAATCTCTAATTGTTTCATTTTCATAAAAAGACGGCATATTTAGGCACTTTTAATAGTTTTTTTATGCTGTTTTTTATTAATTTTAGCTTATATATAATAAAAGATAACACTTAATATTAAAGCGATAAGACCACTCATCATTAAAGGAAAGCGATAAGAAAATCTTTGTCTTTTTATATCATCTGGAAGAATAGCTCCATATTCTTTATTCTTTCTTCGATAAGAATATTCAATATGATTTCCCCCAATCCAACCTAAAAATATAAGGACAAAACCAATGGTAGTAACAATATAAGAACCCTCAAAAGGAAGTATTTTAGCAACATTTAAGTAGTAAAAAAGAAGGCTTAATAAAAGGGAAATACCACATATTATTCCCATTTCTATCCACATTTTTTTGGTAATTTTTTTCATCTTATTCTCCTTTGCTAATAGCTATTTTATGTAAAGTAGAAGATATAAATTCACATAATGGATCGCTTAATATTCCTAAAGATACAAAAGCGATATCAAAATCAAGAGTCATGATTTTCATCTTTAATAAATCAAACCATTCAAACCAAGTTTGATATTCTAAAGCACTTGTAAATGGGACTAAAAATAATTCTAAATTAAATAAAGCTTCTAGATCATGACTATGTTTCTCATTTGTTATATGAAGTATTCTTTTTTCATCAATCACTTCATTTAAGAAAGTAAAATCACTAAAGACGCGAGCAAAAACTACTTCTTTTGATGGATCAAGACGATATAAAATCTTTTTTTGTTTCGTGCTCCTTTTAGCATCACAGATCAATACATCTGCCTTTTTATAAGCATCTTTTAATCTTTTCGCTAAAAAGAAGAATTCATCGATATCTTTTAAAGGAAAGGGTAATCTACTTATTAATTTTTGTACTTTTTTAGTTGAGATACTACTTGAAGTATAAAGTAATAATATATCTTCTTCTAATTCCGTAGGAAAGATAAAACTACATTCTCTACCGGCAAAAAAGAAATCGCTTAAAACATCTTTGCTCCAAGACAAATCTTCTTCTCCTAAAGTTAAAATAGATGCTCTTTTTAATTCAATTTCGTTCATATAAACTTACCCATATTTTTATTTTCGCGATCTAAATCTCTTTGCTTTATGACCTCTTTTTTATCATATGTCTTTTTACCTTTAGCAAGAGCTATTTCAATTTTGGCTCTCCCATTACGAAAATAAGCCTTTGTAGCTACTATTGTATAGCCTTTTTCTTGTACTTTTTGAGCATATTTTCTTATTTCATCTTCATGTAAGAGAAGTTTTCTAGTTCTTGTCGCTTCATGATTAAAGACTCCTCCATAATCATAAGGAGTAATATGTAAACCTAAAATAAACATCTCTCCATCTTTTATAACTATATAAGAATCTTGAAAGGAACAACCATGTACCCTTAAAGATTTTATTTCACTACCTTTTAAAACAATACCTGCTTCTAAAAGATGAGAAAGAAAATATTCATAGTGTGCTTTTCGATTCGTGGCAATTATTTTAATATCACTACCCATAGTCTATTTTCCTTTCTTTTCTATTATAGATTTTTTTGCTCCTTTAAGCAAAGAAAATGTAATCTGTCCTAAACTAGGATCTACGGATTCTAAAAGTACATCTATAACATCCCCTAATCGATATGCAATACCTCTTTTAGAATATATATAAGATCTAGATTCATCATAAAACATATGATGTCCTAGATATTCTAAAGGAATAATACCTGATATACCATTTTTAAGTTCTATAAATATCCCATTTTTAGAAAATCCAGTTATGATACCTTCAAAAGCAGATCCAATATATTTTTTCATATATAAAGCGCAGAGATAAGCATCAATATCTCTTTCTACTTTTAAAATCTTTCTTTCCATTATCGAAGCATAATAAGCTTCTTCTTCTAGACGACTTTTTATTATTTTAAGATTAGAAATAGGTCTATTTGTAAAATAATATTTATCTAAAAGGCGATGCACTAATAAGTCAGAATATCTTCTAATAGGAGATGTAAAATGACAATAATCATTTAAAGCTAAACCAAAGTGACCTATAGGATTAATATCATATCTAGCTTTAGCTAATGCTCTTAATAATTGATTTGATAAAAACATTCTTTGCTCTTTATTCTTTATCGAAGATATATAAGTTTGTAATTCTTTAGAAGTAATCTTAAAAGATGAACTCTTAAAAGGATATTCAAAACTATATGTTAATTCCTTCCATGTATCTATCTTTTTTACTTGGGGTAATTCATGAACTCTATATACGCATAATAGATTTAATTCTTTTAAGGTTTTAGCCACCACCTCATTTGAGGCTATCATTATATTTTCAATTAATTTTTCTCCTACTCCTTGCTTTCTTAACTTTAAACTTTTAATTTTATTATCTTTAGTAAAAGTAAATATATGCTCAATTGATTCTATATCTAAAGCTCCTTGCTTTTTATATTTTTTACCAATGATATCAGATGCTTTTTTTAAAATAAGAAGCATTTCTTTTATATCATCATTTATATTTTCACTAGCAATATGACTTTTAAAAAATCTATTTACTTCTTTATAAGTTAAACGCCCTTTAGAATTAATAACTCCTCTTTCAATATGACTATCATAAATATCACCCTTTTTATTGACTTTAAAGATAATTGATTTAACTAATCTATCTTTAAAAGGATTTAAAGAACAGATATCATTTGATAATTCAAATGGTAACATCGGTATAACTTGATTTGCCGCATATATAGATTGTGATCTTAAATGCGCTTCTTTATCTAAAGATGAACCCTCACTTACATAATAAGATACATCGGCGATATGTACTCCTACTTCAATATCACCATTTGGTAATAATATGGCAGTAACCGCATCATCAAAGTCTTTAGCATCATCTCCATCAATAGTGACAATAATGTTATTACGATAATCTTTTCTTCCCTTTAAATCCTTATTATTTATCCATGTTGGTAAATTATAAGCTTCTTCACTAACTTCATAAGGAAATT
>X41_Pika__coassemble_35_pt1 | contig 12555 bp, 9 predicted proteins | sample X41_Pika__metabat2_high_PE_003 | metagenome-assembled genome bin X41_Pika | reverse complement strand
ATTTTTATGCAAATCTTATAATCCACTTAAACGATAAAAATAATGGAAAAGAACCAACAAAATTAACCATTAATAGTTGGAATAGTGAACAGGGGCAATATGAAACTGTGAATAGCACCGCCGGTCTTGCAGAACTAAATAATGGTTCTAATTTACAAGAAGTAAAAGCTAAAGGCTTTATGATTGGCGACATGATTGGTGGATATCATGTATGGACTTATGGGGCCACAAATGATGTGGATGGAGGTCAAGTATAAACAAATACCTTTGAACCATTACCAGGCACTGTTTTCTTTACTATAATGGAAGAAGTATCTCGTGATATGTCAAAATTATTTACAAAAGATCGTAATATTAGACTTCTTTGTGAATATAAAACTCAAGGTGTTAAAAATGATGAACATATCTTATGGCATATACAAAACGTATATCGTGATACAAGTCTAATTGAAGGTAGAATTGATGATCATATAGAAGCTTTAAAGCATTCTTTAGTTGGTACTACTTGGCCAGATGGTACACTTGCAGACAATTATTTCTAAAGCTAAAATCTTTAAATAAAATTATGTATTTAAGTTCTTAGTAATTAACCTCATAGTATGTATATTTATCAATTTGCCGACTTCAGCAAAATGATAATTGTTGTTGAAGTGGTAAGGATAAGTGATTTAATATTGGCTTCTTTCGTTGCGTTTTATCTTATGGTGATTATTACAATCTGTTATGGTTATTTGTTTTTTAATCGAATTATATTCTAAATTATGTTTATATACGTCATAAGATTATTTTATTTAACACTTGCATCTTTTCCTTTTTAGCATAATTTTCCTTTCTCAATTTCAAATGTGGCTTTAATTTTCTTTATGTTGAAGAAAAATCTTTATTATGAAATAATAAAAGAGCGAAAAGTAATTCTTTTTAACATCTTTTGGAGGTTAATTATTATGGCTTATGATTTTTTAACAATTGAAAAAAAGTGGCAAAAATATTGGGAAGAACATCATACTTATTATTGTGATACACATGATTTTTCTAAACCTAAATATTATATTTTAGATATGTTTCCTTATCCATCTGGCGAAGGTCTTCATGTTGGTCATCCAGAAGGCTATACGGCCACTGATATAGTATCAAGAATGAAAAGAATGCAAGGATATAATGTCTTACATCCAATGGGTTGGGATGCATTTGGATTACCCGCAGAACAATATGCGATTAAAACAAATCATCATCCAGGTGAATTTACAAGAAAGAATATTGATAATTTCCGTAGACAAATAAAGATGCTTGGTTTTTCTTATGATTGGGATAAAGAAATATCTACTGCTGATCCTAAATATTATAAATGGACCCAATGGATCTTTAAAAATATGTTTGAGGATAATCTAGCTATCAATAAAGATATGCCGGTTAATTGGTGTGAAGAATTAGGTACTGTTTTAGCAAATGATGAAGTTATCGATGGAAAATCGGAAAGAGGAGGATATCCAGTTGTTAGAATTAATCGTAAGCAATGGGTTTTAAAAATAACTAACTATGCAGAACGATTATTAGAAGGATTAGATTCTTTATCTTGGCCAAGTTCGACTAAAGAAATACAAAGAAATTGGATAGGTAAATCTTTAGGCGCTAATATCATCTTTAAAATTGATGAAAAGCATTCTTTTGAAGTATTTACCACCCGTCCTGATACTCTTTTTGGAGCCACTTATTGTGTCTTAGCTCCTGAACATCCTCTAGTGGATGAAATAGTAAGTGATGAACATAAAAAAGAAGTAGAAGAATATAAAATTAAATGTGCATCGAGATCAGAACTTGAAAGAGGAGAATTAAATAAAGATAAAACGGGTGTTTTAATTGGTGCTTATTGTCTAAATCCAGTTAATAATAAACGCATTCCTATATATATTGCCGATTATGTCATATATAACTATGGCGAAGGGGCGGTTATGGCATGCCCTGGGCATGATGAAAGGGATTATGCTTTTGCTAAAAAATATAATTTACCAATTATTGAAGTATTAACAGGAGGAGATATATCTAAAGAAGCATATGTAGGTGATGGAAGTCATATCAATAGTGATTTTATTAATGGACTAAATATAGAAGATGCTAAAGTAAAGATGATTGAATATTTAGAAAAGAATCATTTAGGAAGAAAAAAGATTCAATATCGTTTAAGAGATTGGATATTTGCTAGACAACGCTATTGGGGAGAACCAGTACCTATCATTCATTATCAAGATAAAGATGTAGCTTTAAAAGATAGTGAATTACCTTTAGTTTTACCTGAACTTGATGATTATAAACCTAAACATTCTGGTAAACCTCCGCTTGAAAATAATGAGAGTTGGGTTCATGTTGGAAGTGGCTTAAGAGAAACTTCAACAATGCCAGGAAGTGCTGGATCTTCATGGTATTTTATCCGTTATATTGATCCTCATAATGATGAAGTAATTGCCGATTATGATTTATTAAAGCATTGGTTACCAGTTGATTTATATATTGGAGGAGCAGAACATGCGGTAGGTCATCTTTTATATTCACGTTTCTTTACTAAATATTTATATGATAAAAAAGTGGTGCCAGTAGATGAACCATTTAAAAGATTATATCATCAAGGTATGATTCTAGGCGAAAATGGGCAAAAGATGTCTAAATCTTTAGGAAATGTAGTTAATCCTGATGAAATATGTACTAATTATGGGGCGGATACACTTCGCCTTTATGAGATGTTTATGGGACCACTTGAAGCTTCTTTACCTTGGTCAACAGGTGGTTTAGATGGGGCCAAAAGATTTATTGAAAGAGTATATAGATTATATACAGATGATATTTATAAAGCTAAATTAAGTGAAGTTAATGATGGAACATTAGATTATGTCTATCATTATACGGTTAAAAAAGTGACTAATGATTTTGAAAATTTACAATTTAATACAGCAATTTCTCAAATGATGATCTTTATTAATGAAGCATATGTCGCAAAATCTTTATATAAACCATATCTATTAGGCTTTTTAAAGATGTTCTTTTGTATCTGTCCTCATGTGGGAGAAGAATTATATAATTTAATGGGTTATGAAGGTATAATTGATTTTACATCTTGGCCGACTTATGAAGAAAATAAAACTATTTTAGAAGAAAAAACAATAGGTGTCCAAGTAAATGGTAAATTAAGAGGAACCCTAATTATTAAATTAAATGATAGTGATGAAGTGATTAAAGAAAAGGCTTTAAATCTAGATAGTGTTAAAAAGCATCTTGAAAATAAAGAAGTTATTAAAATCATTGTCATTAAGAATCGTATTGTTAATATCGTGGTAAAATAATTAATGATGAAAAAAAGGATTTTAATTTTAAGTTTATTAATTACTCTAATGGGGTGTAATAATGCATCAGCCTCTTATTTTGATGATGATTATGAAATATTAGTAAATAATATTAATAATGCCGATTTTTTAGAAACGACTTTAAGTCCTATTGATGAAGATAGAACTTATTTAATTGAACATTTAAATTTAAATATAGAAGCTTATTATCAAGAATTAAAAGAAAAATTTACTTATGTCTTTGTCTTAGTCGTTAAAGGTAATGAAGAACGCATTAAAGATATCCGTTCTTTTGTAGCTTTAGAAAATGTAAATAGTAATATGTCGATTGCTCAAATTGGTTTTGATGGTAATAAAAAGACTATTGAAGTAAAAAAAGGTTCTTCTTCTTATAAAGGATTACAATTTTTTGTTACTCCATATATTGTAAATAGCACGAAAGTGCATTTCTATTTTGAATGTGATCACTTTGTAGGTCATTATTATACTTTTGCAAGTCTAAAGGAATATAAGATATGAATATTGTTAAAAGAATGAGTAACGATTTAAATATAAATGAAAATCGTGTTGAAAATGTCTTAAATCTAATTAAAGAGGGATGTAGTATTCCTTTTATTGCCCGTTATCGAAAAGAAGTAACTGGCAATATGGATGATATCACTTTAAGAGAACTAGAAGCTCTTTATCAAAAATATTTAAGTATGGATGAAAAAGAAAAAACAATTATTAATTCTTTAATCGCTCAAGGAGTTTATAATGAAGAATTAAAAAAAGCTATTGAAAATGCTTCTTCTTTACAAGAACTTGAAGATATTTATCTTCCATATCGTCCGAAAAGAAAAACAAGAGCCTCCGAAGCTAAAAGAAAAGGTTTATTACCTTTAAGTGAATTATTTTTAAAACAAAAGCCTTGTTCTAATTTATCTAATTTTATTAAATCATTTTTTAATGAAGAAGTTAAAAGTGAAGAAGAAGCTATAAATGGGGCTAAAGATATAATCGCCGAAACTATATCTGAAAATGCTAAAATTAGAAAAAATATCCGTTTTAGATTAAAAAAACAAGGTATATTAGTAACAAAAAAGAATAAAGATAATTTAACTTATGAAATGTATTATGATTTTAAAGAAGCTATATCTTCTTTACCCCCTCATCGCATATTAGCCATAAATAGAGGAGAAAATGAAGGCATATTAAAAGTAAAAGTAGAGATATCAAAAGAAGAAATGTGTAAACAAATAGAACGTATTATCATTAAAAATAACTTATATAAAGATATCTTACTAGAGGCCATAGAAGATAGTTATTCACGTTTACTTTTACCATCTTTAGTAAATGAAATTAGAAATGATTTAACTTTATATGCCGAAGATGAATCGCTTAAAGTATTTAAAAATAATGCTAGAAGTTTATTACTTGAGCCTCCTTTAAAAGGGAAAGTAGTTCTTGGATTTGATCCTGCATTTCGCACCGGTTGTAAATTAGGTCTAGTTAATCCTCATGGCGATGTTTTATATGTCGGAGTTATTTACCCAACGGCGCCCCAAAATAAGATTGAAGAAAGTAAAAAGACTTTAATATCTTTAATTGATAAATATAAAGTCGATGTTATCGCTTTAGGAAATGGCACAGCATCTCGAGAATCAGAAGCTTTTTTAAAACCAATTGTAAAAGAAAAAAATATAACTTATGTAATAGTTGATGAATCAGGAGCTTCTATTTATAGTGCGTCTGAATTAGGGAGTCAAGAATTTCCGACCCTAGAAGCTAGTAAAAGAAGTGCTATATCTTTAGCAAGAAGATTACAAGATCCTTTATGTGAATTAGTAAAAATCCCTTCTAAATCTTTAGGAGTAGGTCAATATCAACATGATATGAATCAAAAAAGATTAAAAGAGAGTTTAGATGCGGTCGTTATGGATTCTGTTAATGCTGTTGGTGTTGATTTAAATAGTGCCTCAAAATCACTATTATGTTATGTTTCAGGCATATCATCTTCATTATCTGATGCCATTTTGACGTATAAAAAAGAACATAAGTGTTTTAAGAATCGTAAGGAATTATTAAAAGTGCCAAAACTCGGACCAAAAGCTTATGAACAATGCGCTGGATTTTTACGCATTAAAGGAGGGGATGAACCTCTTGATCAATTAGGTATACATCCAGAAGCTTATGAAGTTACAAAGACTTTATTAAAAAAATATGATTTAAGCGTTTTAGATATCGGTAAAGAAAAATTAATAAGTAAATTAAGTAATATTTCTCTTCCTTTATTAAGTAAAGAATTTAATATAGGAGTTGAAACTTTAAAAGATATCATTGAAGAATTAAAAAAGCCAGATCGTGATATAAGAGGTTTGCCGCGCCTTGCTTCTTTAAATAGTGATATTACAACTATAGAGGATTTAAAAGTGGGAATGATTTTAGAAGGTACGGTCCGTAATGTCATGGACTTTGGGGCTTTTGTTGATATCGGTGTTCATCAAGACGCACTAATTCATATAAGTGAATTATCTTCTTCCTATATAAAACATCCCTTAGATGTTATTAAATTACATGATATTGTTAAAGTTAAAGTTATAGGACTTGATATAAATAAAAGACGTATAAGTCTATCTTTAAAGGATGTAAATTAAAAATTTAGCTTAAATTTTATAAATATTGTATTTATTTTTTAATTTATCTATAATGATTTTGTTCAAAGAAGTGGATGAATCATATCATTTTTATCTTAGAGAGATCGGATTGGTGCAAGCGATTATAAAAAGATATGAGGTGACACCATGGAGAATAAAGTTTTTAACTTCGGTGATGCGTTATAGTCAAAAGAGCACAGAGATGTGAAATAAGGTGGTACCGCGCGGAAGCGTCCTTAGAAAGGTACTTTTTTTATGGAGGTTGAGTTATGAGTTATCAAATTCAAAGAGGTACATATGATGCAATTGGTAGTGATGCCATGAACATGAAAAAAATAGAAGACGCCTTATGCGCGATAGCTTCAACTTATGGCTATATTCCCATTTCTATACCTACTTATGAACAGACCGAATTATTTACGCGCTCGGTTGGTGAAAGTAGTGATATTGTCAATAAAGAAATGTTTTCTTTTCTTGATAAAGGAGGAAGAAATATTTCTTTAAGACCGGAGATGACTGCGGGAGTTATGAGAGCTATAGTCACTAATAAGTTATACGCTTCTGATTTACCTTTAAAATTATATTATGTCGGAAATGTATTTCGTTATGAAAGACCTCAGGCGGGAAGATATCGTGAATTTAAACAATTTGGTATCGAATGTGTCGGTGTTAATTCTTATTATTTAGATGCCGAAGCCATTATTTTTGGTTATAATTCGCTTTTAATGTTAGGCTTTCCTAAAGTTATCTTAAAAATTAATACAATTGGCGATAAAGAAAGTAGAGAGAATTATAAAAAAGCTTTAAAAGAATATTTTAAACCTTATTTAGAATCAATGTGTGATGATTGTAAAAGAAGATATGAAACTAATGTATTAAGAATATTAGACTGCAAATCTTTAGAGGATCAAAAAATCATTAAAAATGCGCCAAAAATAAGTGATTATTTATCTGATAGGGCCAAAGATTACTTTAATCATATTTTAGCTATTTTAGATGAATTACAAATTGAATATGAAATAGATTCTTCTTTAGTTAGGGGTCTAGATTATTATTCTGAGGTCGTTTTTGAATATCATTATGTTTTAGAAAATGGCATTAACCTTGGAGCACTTGGAGGAGGAGGTCATTATGATGATTTACTTCATGAAATAGGAGGACCGTCTTTATCAAGTGTTGGTTTAGCTTTTGGTTTAGAACGCATTAATACTTTATTAAAAGAAATAGATCCATGCTGTTATGAAAAGCCAAGTATTGATATCTTTATGATTCATAAAGGTAATAAAACAAAGGAACATGCTTTCTATCTTGCTAGTGATTTAAGAAATCAAGGCTTCATTGTCGATATGTCTTATGAAGAAAAAAATATGGGAGCTCAATTTAAATTAGCAAGTAGAAAAAATGCTTCTTTTGCCTTAATAATAGGGGAAAATGAAATGGAAAATCATATCTATGGAGTGAAAAATATGAAGACACAACATCAAGTTGATGTCGCTTTTGAAAATTTAGTAAGTTATTTTGATGAAAATCTTGAAGAGGTACATAATCATGAAGAGTAGAACACATAATAATGGTGAATTACGTTTAAGTGATGTCAATAAACAAGTCCATTTAATCGGTTGGGTGAGCAAAATTAGGAATTTAGGTTCTATTGTTTTTATTGATTTAAGAGATCGCTATGGTTATACTCAAGTCTTTGTTAATGAAAATAATGAAGTAGTAGATAAGATTAAAAGTGAATATTTAATTGAAGTAGATGGTATAGTACGTAAAAGAGAAAATCCCAATAAGAATTTAAAAACTGGTGATATAGAAGTTATCGCCAAAGAAATTAATATCATTAATACTTCAAAATTACCTCCTTTTTTAATTCAAGATGATACTGATGCTTTAGAAGATACGCGCTTAAAATATCGTTATCTTGATTTAAGAAGACCAAAGATGCTTAGATTCTTAATGATCCGCAATGCGATATGTAAGTCTACTAGAGCTTATTTAGATAGTTTAGATTTTATTGAAGTAGAGACCCCATTTTTAACAATTTCATCTCCAGAAGGGGCCCGTGACTATCTCGTTCCTAGCCGTATTAAAAAAGGGAGTTTTTATGCTTTACCTCAATCTCCTCAGATCTTTAAACAACTTTTAATGGTCGCAGGACTTGAAAGATATTATCAAATTGCCCGTTGTTTTCGTGATGAAGACCTGCGCGCCGATCGTCAACCTGATTTTACTCAAATTGATATAGAAACATCATTTTTATCGCAAGATGAGATATTGACATTATTAGAAAATTTAATTGCCAAAATCTTTAAAGATGTCATAAATTATGATGTTAAATTACCTTTAAGACGATTGCCTTATAAAGAAGCTTTAGATTTATATGGAAGTGATAAACCTGATACGCGCTTTGATATGAAACTCATCGATTTAAATTTCTTAAATAGAATAGGTCCAGATGCTTTTAAAAATAGTGAAGCTATTAAAGGTATAATTATAAAAAATGAAGCCCAAAATACGACAAGAAAAGTACTTGATGAATTAAATTTAACCGGTAAGAAGTTTGGTATTCATAGCTTTATAGCTCTTAAATATTTAAATGGTAATCTAGAAGGAAGTTTTTTAAAATTCTTTGATGAAGATATAAAAGAAGAATTATTAAAAAAGACAAAACTAGAGGAAAATGATTTATTATTGATTGCTAATGGTAAATATCGCTCTACATGTTTTGCTCTTGGTGCCATTCGTTCTTTATATGGTAAAAAGTTACATTTAATAAAAGAAAACAGTCATGATTTATTATATATTGTTGATTTTCCTTTATTTCAACTCGATGAAGAAGGTCATTATGTTTCCGAACACCACCCCTTTACTAGACCACGTGATGAAGATTTAAAATATCTAGATAGTGATCCTTTAAAAGTATATGGAGCATGTTATGATATGGTCATTGATGGATATGAGACCCTTTCCGGATCTTTAAGAATTTATGATCAAGAGATTCAACATAAAATATTTAAAATATTACGTTTAAGTGAAGAACAAATTCGCAGTAAATTTGGTTATTTTATTGATGCGCTTCAATATGGAACACCTCCTCATGGTGGTGGGGCATTTGGTTTAGATAGATTAACAATGATTTTAAGTGGAACCGAAAACATTCGCGATGTTATAGCCTTCCCTAAAAATCTATCGGCGACTTGTCCTTTAACAAATGCTCCTATGCCAGTTGAGGAAAAGCAATTAAAAGATTTAGGTATTAAAGTTATTAAGGATGATGAATAATGAAATTTTCTTCTTATAATATTCAAAAAGAACTCATTTTAGCTTTAGAAAAAGAAGGTTATATAAATATGACTCCGATACAAGAGCAAAGTTTGCCCCTTGCTTTAAAAGGAGAATCTTTATTATGTAAAAGTGCCACAGGAAGTGGAAAAACTCATGCTTTTTTAATTCCTTTAATTAATGCTATAGATGAAAATAAAATAGGAGTATCTAAATTAATTTTAGTACCAACTATGGAACTAGTTGAACAATGTAGTTCCTTTTTAAGAAGATTAGAAAGACATCTTTTAACGTTTAAAACGATATCTTTATCTAGCTTAAGTGATAGTAAAGAAAATATTGAATCGATTAATAATGCTAAAAAGCCTTTAATTGTAATTGCTACGCCTGGAAAAGCTAAAGAGATATTTTTAATTAAAAAAAGAATATATAGTTCAAAAATTGATACTTTAGTGCTTGATGAAGCGGATATGTTAATGGAAAAATCATATAGTGATGTCGTCTTAGAATTATATAATAGAATTAAACCTAAACAGACTTTAATATATACCGCCACCATGAAAGATCATGAAATGGCTCATATTAAAAAGTCTTTAAAGATCAATAAAATAATTGAAGAAAAAGATATTTTAGCTTCATCAACTATTACCCATCATCTAATTGATATTAGACATATGTCAAAAGAAGAAGCTTTATTATCTTATATAAATAAAGTTCATCCCTATTTTGCCCTTGTCTTTTGTGCTTCGAAAAAAGAAATTGAAAAAGTATATAATTATTTAAACGAATTAGGTATTCCTTCTTTATTATTAAGTGGAACTTTAGATGCTCGAAAAAGAAGTGCTATTTTAAAAAGATTAGAATATGAAGATCATCCTCTTATTTTAGCTAGTGATGTTGCTAGTAGAGGAATTGACTTTTTAGATATAAGTCATGTGATATCTTTAGATTTACCTTCCGATTTAGATTATTATTTTCATCGCGCGGGAAGAACGGGAAGAAATGGAAAAGTTGGCTATAGTATTCTTTTTAAAAATAATGATGATAAGCGCTATGATAAACTATCAAAAGAAGTTAACTTTAAACGTTTTATTTTAAAAGATAATGAATTAAAAGAAGTAAAAGAAAGAAAAAAACAAGTACCAAAAAAGAATGAAAATTTACAAAAAGAAATCGTTTCACGCATGCGAAAAATAAAAAGTAAAGCGAAAACTAATCAAAGTAAGAGAAGAAAAGTTGTCATTTTAAAAGCTAAAAAAGCTCATAAAAAGAAAATAATTAGAGAGAATTTAAAAGCTAAAAGAGCTAAAAATAGCTAATTTATCAATTTATTAATCTCTTTTATTAAGGCATTATAAGCATCTTTTTCATCAATTGATTTAAAGGGCTTTCCATTTTTAAATAAAAGATATTTATTTTTACCACCGGCAAGACCAATATCGACATTTTTAGCTTCTCCTGGTCCGTTTACGATACATCCCATTATGGCTACTTTGATGGGTTTATTAATCGTTTCTAAATAGGATGAAACTTTATTAACTAGAGGCTTTAAATTAACTTCTGTTCTTCCACATGTAGGACAAGATATTAAAGTGGGCATATTTTCATATAGACCTACTTCATGTAATAAGTGCTTTGCTGCTTTTATTTCTTCTTTAGGATCAGAAGTTAAAGATATTCTTAATGTATCACCAATTCCTTCAAGTAATAAAGGAGTTAGACCAACTGTTGATCTAATAATACCATTATAAGAATCGCCAGCTTCTGTTATTCCTAAATGCAAAGGATAAGGATATTTTTGAGAGGCTAAACGATATGCTTTTATACTTAAAAGAGGAGAAGATGATTTTAAAGATAAAATAAGAGAAGAAAAATCTTCTTTTTGAAAAGGAAGTAAATATCTATCTAATAGATCAATCATAGCTTCGGCACATATGATATTATTAAACTTTACTAAAGTCTTTTGATCTAAAGAACCAGAATTAACTCCAATGCGTATTGCAACATGATTAGAGAAAGCACTTTTTATAATATAATTTAAAGAATCTATACTAATATTTCCAGGATTAATTCTAATTTTATCTATGCCATTATTCATAGCTAAAATGGCTAAATATGGGTTAAAATGAATATCACCAACAAGAGGAATAGAAATTCTTTTTTTAATTTCATAAATAGAGGCGGCATCTTCTTCATCTAAAATAGATACGCGCATTAAATCACAACCTAATTTAGTAAGTTCATTTATTTGCTTAACTACTTCATCAATATTAGAGGTTTTATAAGTAGCCATAGATTGAATCTTTAAAGAATTATCATGACCAATATAAATATTACCAACTTTTACGCTATAAGTTTCTGTTCTTTTCATTTTGTTCACCTAGATTAAGTATAATTCATTATGAAAGGGGAAAAAAGTAAATAAGTCTTTTTAATAGAGAAAAAGCTTCTTAAAAAATTTAATTTTTTTATTGAGAAATCTTTTTATTTGTACGCCTTTATGCTACTATACTTTCGGTTATGGAGGTGCAATTATGCCACGTGATGATATTATATTAAAGTGTACAGTATGTGGTGAAGAAAATTATATCACTACAAAAAATAAGAAAAAACATCCAGAAAAAATGGAAATTTCTAAATATTGTCATAAATGTAATAAACAAACAATCCACAAGGAGAAAAAATAAGAGCATCCGCTCTTTTTTAGTTTGAAAATATGATTCTTTCCTTTAATAATCCTACTTCTTTTGCCTCTAATACATATTTAGTAAAAGATGATTCTGCTTCTATATTAATAGATGCGGGATATATTTCTTTTCGCTTAATAAATGAATTAAAATCATCACCTTTAAAAGCCATATTTTTAACACATGGTCATTTTGATCATATCTTACACCTTCAAGAATTAACTTCTCGCTTTATAAATATTCCTATCTACTCATTTGAAGATAAACAATTTATCATTAATCCTCATTATAATGGCTCTTATGATCTCTTAAATATGCCTATTAGCTTAAAGATAAATAAAATAACTCCTTTAAACGAAGGATTATTATCGATAGATCCTTTTATTATCGAAGTCTTTCATTTTAAAGGACATACAAAAGGTGGCGGAGCTTTTTATTTTCCGCGTGATAAGGCCATCTTTTTTGGAGATACTATATTTAAAGATGGAATTGGAAGATATGATTTAATAGGAGGATCATATCATGAATTACAAGAATCACTTGATAGAATTAAAAGATTAAATATAAGTGAAGATACTAAATGTTTCTTTGGTCATGGAGAAAGTACCACTTTTAAAG
>X41_Pika__coassemble_34_pt1 | contig 13047 bp, 12 predicted proteins | sample X41_Pika__metabat2_high_PE_003 | metagenome-assembled genome bin X41_Pika | reverse complement strand
GCTTTTTTGTAGTATTTTTTTCTCTTTAAATTGCTTAATCAACTCAAGGTAAATCACATATTATAATTGCTTATAAATCATCTATCTACCGATTAATAATAATACTAAAATGTTAATTGCTTTATTTTTTTATAATTTACCAAAAAGTTAAAAAAATCATAGTAAAACATCAAAAAATTCGTGCTTAAAATATATTGCATTCAGCAAAGACCGTGCTATATTTATAAGTGAGGAACGAATTATTCCATCAATAAAAAAATAATTTAATGGTAGGTAAGTTGGTAAAGGAGTTTTTTTGTTTTATGAATGTTAAAACTTATAAAAGATTTGCCGACCTCGCTGTGAAAGTCGGCGTAAACCTTCAAAAGGGACAAGACGTGGTAATTTATATCTCGACCTCACAAGAAGAACTAGCAAAATATCTCGTTTTAGCTTGTTACAAAAATGGGGCTAGAAAAGTATCAATTGAATGGAAAAATGATGCCATTCAAAGGCTTCATTATCGTCACCAAGGCATTAAGCCTCTATGCAAATTAGAACCATGGGAAATTGAAAAGGAAAAGAATAGGGCCAAGACAGTTCCTTGCTTAATACACGTATTGGATTCTGATCCCGATGCTTTTGCAAGTCTAAATGTTGATAAAATAAATAGAGCTATTACATCAAGAAGAAAAGCAATTAAACCATATAGAGATATGGTTGATTATATTAACCAATGGACAATAATTTCGGTTCCTAGTAAGGCATGGGCTCAAAAAGTATATCCAAATGCATCGCTTCCAGATGCTCAAAAGAAGTTATGGAAAGCTATTATTAAATGTACCCGTTTAGATGGAAAAGATCCTATTAAAGATTGGCAAGATCACATCGCTTATTTAAAAGAAAAAGCTGATAAAATGAATGCTTTAGATTTAAAATATCTACATTATACTTCTAATAATGGTACTGATTTAACTCTATATTTAAATCCTCGTCATACATGGTTATCCGCGCGAGAAAAGAATCTAAAAGGCATTGAATTCTCTGCGAATATGCCAACAGAAGAAGTATTTACTATGCCTGATAAAGATAGAGTAGATGGCATTGTTTATGCTACAAAGCCATTATCATATCAAGGAATGCTCATTGAAGATTTCTATATTCGTTTTAAAAAGGGACGCGTTGTAGAAGCTAAAGCTCGCGTTGGTCAAGAAGTATTAGATAGAATAATTAATACTGATGAAGGTTCTCATCATCTTGGAGAAGTCGCCCTTGTCCCATTTGATTCTCCAATTAATGAGTGTGGTGTCTTATTCTATGAAACTCTATTTGATGAAAACGCCTGTTGCCATCTAGCCTTAGGTCATGCTTTTAAAAATAACTTTAAACGATATGAAAATATGACCGAAGAAGATTTTAAAGCCAATGGATATAATGATTCTATCGAACATGTTGATTTCATGATTGGTAGTGAAGATTTACATATAGATGGTTTTGATTCTAAAGGCAATAAAACCGTCATCTTTGATAAAGGTGTTTGGGCAATTTAATATTTTTTAATATTTTTTGTAAGAAAATCGTTAAGCCATTCCTATTGTATATATGAGGATATTTGCAAAACCCGTGGAAATTCTTGTAATTTTCTTCCTCTTATATTATCATTAAGGCGCTTGACAAGTGAAGGTGTCAAAAGCTCTCTGCCGGTCAAAAAGCCGGCCGAAATGTCCATAGGGAGGTGTAAAAATGAAAAAGTACGAGATTATGTATATCCTTAAGCCTAATCTTGAAGATGCCGAACGCAATACCTTAATTGGTAAACTTCATGAATCATTTACGATTGATGGTACTATTGATCACATTGATGAATGGGGGCTTCGCGATCTTGCATACGAAATTAAAGGCGAGAAAAAAGGATATTATGTTGTTGTAAACATCACCGCTTCATCAACCAAAGGTATCGATGAATTTGATAGGGTGGCTAAGATTAATAACAATGTAATTCGTCACGGTATATTTGCGATAAAATAATCCTAACAAAAGGAGGATAAAATTATGTTAAATCGTGTAGTTTTAGTAGGTCGTCTTACCCGTGATCCTGAATTAAGGCAATCCACCACAAGTAATATGTTTGTAGCTACCTTCACAGTTGCATTCGATGAATACCGTGGAAGAGCAGAAAATAGAGAAAGAAAAAGCTGCTTTGTAAATTGTACAGTTTTTGGCCAAACGGCTGAAAACTTATCGAAATTCACTAAAAAAGGTTCTCTTGTCGGAGTCGATGGTCATTTGACTATGAGATCTTATGAAACAAGAGACAATCGTAAGGTGAATAGCATTGAAATCATTTGTGATTCATTACAATTCTTGGACCGCAAATCGGATGATGCGAATATGAACCAAAATACGACACAAAATACGGCAAGATCAGGTGATGTCATTGAACCTGAAACAAGTAATATCGAAGGTATTGATATCGCCGAAGATGATTTGCCATTCTAAATTCATTGAAAGGAGAAAAAATGGCTTTTAAAAAGGTTCGTCCTAAGAAAAAATTTTGTATCTTTTGCAAAAATAAAAACCAAAAGATCGATTATAAGGATGTGGATTTATTAAGAAAAACTTTCCTTGCTCCAAGTGGCAAAATTGCCTCAAGAAGAGCAACCGGAACATGTGCGAAACATCAACGTGAAGTTGCCATCGCCATTAAACGCGCTCGTTACATGGCATTACTTCCATACATTCAAGACTAAAATAATTGACCCCATATTGAATTTATGGGGTTTTTTAATACGTTTTATATGTTTTATATGTAACTTTCATCTTTTGTAAAATAAAGATTTATTTTCCTTATTCCTTTGACATAAATTTTTATTTGCAAAGATTTTTTTCTATCCAATAACCTAAGGTTATTGTATAATATCTAAGAGGTGAAACTATGCAAGACTATCTCAAGAAAAAAACTATTCAATTTAGTATTCTCATATTATTCCAACTCGCATGTTATGCAGTATTTTATGTCTTTCTTCAAATGAAGATACTTGAACAATATTTACTAGACATCATTATCGCTTTAAGCACTGTTTTCTTTATTATCGATTTATTCTTTGTCATATGGCTTATTTCTCATGTCTCTAAAGCTAGAGCTAAATCTGATGTAAAGGCCGTTGATATCGTTGGCAAAGATATTCAACAAATCTATTCTTTTGGAAGCCTTGGCATTGTTATAACTGATGAGCAAAATAAAATATTCTGGACTAATGATTGGTTTCCAGGTAGTATATCAACCTTAATTGATAAAGATATTTTTGAATGGCAACCAGATTTAATTAGTCTTACTGATGCTAAGAAAAAAGATCCTTTAAAAATCGCAGTACAATCAAAAATATTCGCCGTTGATTATATTAAAAATGCCCATGTATTTTTATTTAGAGATATCACCGATGTTGAATCCATTAATAAGTTCACCGTAGAACATTCTCCTGCCGTTGGCATTATAGCTATTGATAACTATTCCGATATCGCGGCCATTCTTGATGATATGACCCTTAATGATATGTTAGCCTCCGTCCATAAAATCGTCGCAAATTACGCGAAAAAGTATAATTTATTCATTCAAAAATTCCGTTCAGATAGCTATATTGTCTTATGTACTAAGACGGCTTATGAAAAGATGTATGATGATAAGTTCTCCGTTGTTCAAAAAGTTCATGATGAAGTAGAATCTGGTGATAATGATTTAACAATATCCATTGGTCTATCTGTTGGTTTTGATGATTATGTTAAATTATCTGATATGGCAAATGCCGCTTTAGATGTCGCTCTTTCTCGAGGTGGAGACCAAGCGGTTATTTCTCCATATGGAGGTAACTTTGTCTTCTTTGGTGGTAAATCAGAAGCTAAAACTAAGCGTAGTAGAGTTAGAGCTAGAGTTTTATCTCAATCTTTAATGGCTACCATACAAAGTTCAGATGATGTTTATATCATGGGACATGTTGATGCTGACTTAGATGCTTTAGGAAGCTGTTTAGGTCTATATTGTTTTGCTACTGCTTCTGGAAAGAAAGCTCATATCGTTTATGAAGAAGATTTAATTGAAAATAAGACTAGAAAAGCTTTTAAAAAGACGTTTACGAAAGAAGAAATTAAAAATATTACTATTAGTCCTTTAGATGCCCAACGCTTGATGAAAAAAGAATCGCTATTAATCTTAACCGATGTGCATCGTCCATCTATTTGTCTATCAAAAGATGTGGTAGAAAAAGCTAAAAATCTCGCGGTTATTGATCACCATAGAAGAGCAGAAGAATTCGTTGAACTTCCTCCAACATTTACTTATATTGAACCCTCTGCTTCTTCAGCATCAGAACTAGTGGCAGAACTCATCCGTTATAGTACATTACATATAGAAGTACCATCTAATTATGCCACCATGATGCTTGCAGGAATCTTTCTAGATACTAACTTCTATCGACAAAAGACGGGCGCAAGAACTTATGAAGCATCATTAATTCTTAAAGACTTTGGAGCCGATAATCAAATGGCAGATGACTTCTTAAAAGAAGAATATGAAGAATATGCTTTAAAGACAAAAATTATGTCTAATTCTTCCACCCCATATTATGGAGTTATTATATCGCTCGCCGATCCTAACGACATCATAGACCGAACAATTCTAGCTATCGTCGCTCAAGAAACATTATCTATTAAAGGTGTTAATGCTTGCTTTGTAATTGGTAGAACTGGGGAAAATGAAATCCGTATTTCTTCAAGAAGTGATGGAACTATCAATTGTCAAATGATCATGGAAAAGATGGGTGGAGGTGGCCATTATACAGCTTCTGCTGCAGCTTTTAAAGATGAGACAATTGATAATATAAATGATAGACTCCGCGGCGTATTAGATCAATATTTAGCCGATGCTCGTATTGAAGAGAAAAAATAAAGGAGGCAATTTATGAAGATAATTTTATTAAAAGATGTAAAAAACGTAGGTAAAAAAGATCAAATTATAGAAGTCTCTGATGGTTATGCCTCAAATTATTTAATTCCTAGAGGTCTAGCTGTTAAAATGACTTCTAAAGAGATGAATATTTTAAAAACTAATAAAAAGCAACAACAATTAGATGAAGAAAAAAGAAAGGAAGAAGCAAAAGATATCAAAGGAAGAATTGAAACTTTATGCTTAGAATTTTTCGCACCGAGTTCTAAAGATGGAAGAATGTTTGGGACGATTTCTCCAAAACAGATTGAACAGGAATTATTAAATAAATATCAAATAACGATTGATAAAAGAAAATTGATTGATAAAGATCCCATCAATTCTTTTGGTTATTCCAATTTAAGAATTGAATTATATAAAGATGTTATCGCTACTATTAAAGTACATGTAAGTGAGAAAAAATAAAAATGGCCAATAAGATTCCTCATAATCCAGAAGCAGAAAAGGCCGTATTAGGCTCAATGATTGAAAATGAACAAAGTCGCATTGAGGCTTTAGCCATTTTAAGTGAGGATGATTTTTATGGGACTAATTCCCCAAATCGTCATGTCTATCAAGCTATATGTAACCTTGATAGAGCAAATAAAGTTGTTGATATTTCTACTCTTACCGATGAATTATTAAACCACATGCACACTTTAGATAGTGATGGAGGTATTGATTATCTTATCGAACTTCAAGAAGCATATATTGGTGAAAAGCATGCTTTACAACATATAAACATTGTGAGGGATCTAGGTGTCTTACGCCGCTTATTAAATGAGATGAAAAGAATAGCTCAAGATTATAATGAAAAAGCCATCTCTTCTATTCCTGATTTCATTGGAAATAGTGAAAGACGCATTTTAGATATTACTAAATCGCGCCGCGTAAGTAGCTTTAAAAATTCCGGTGAAATCGCTGAAATCATTACAAAGCAACTAGCAAATAATAAAAAATCTGGTAAAGCACTTCGCTCTTATACAGGACTAGATACTGGATTTTCTAATTTAAATAGTTTAACTTTGGGGCTTCAACCAGGAGCTTTATGCATTCTTGCGGCCCGTCCAAATGTTGGTAAAACGACTTTTGCCATTAATATTGCCTATAATGTCGCTGCGAATACGAATAAAACCGTAGCCTTTTTCTCTCTTGAAATGGCCGCAGAAGAGATAGTTAAAAAGATGATCTCTTTAAAATCAAAGATAACAAATACAAATCTAGCAACTGGTAATATTACCGAAGATGATTGGCTCGCGCTTGAAGAAGCTCGCGATGCCATTAAAAGCATTAAGATTTTAATTGATGATACATCCGCTGCTCGTCTTAATGATATAAGAACAAAAGCCCAAAAGCTTAAAAATGAAGATGATAATTTAGGATTAATCGTTATTGATTATATGGGATTAATTACCACGTCCTCTAAATTTGATAGCCGTCAAAATGAAGTAAGTGAAATATCTAGATCATTAAAGGCTTTAGCAAGAGAATTAAATGTGCCAGTCTTATGCTTATGTCAATTATCAAGAGCTTCCGAAAGCAGGGCAGATCGTCGACCAAAACTTACCGATTTAAGAGATTCTGGTAGTATTGAACAAGATGCTGACCAAGTCATGTTTATCTATCGACCAAATTATCAAAAATATGATTCAATGAATCAAGATAATAATGAAAATAAAAAAGAAGAAACAAATAATAATCCTAATGATGCTTATGCTTTAAAAGAAGAAACACATATCATTCTATCTAAAAATAGAACTGGTCAAACAGGTATGGCTTATTATTGGTTCTTCCCTAAAATAAGTTTATTCATCCAAATGGATGCCCCTGAAAAAAAGAAAAGTGAGGATAATTAAAAGATGAGATATCATATTCTAGCTTCTGGATCAAAAGGTAATGCTACAATTATATCTAATAAAGATACAAATATAATGATTGATTTTGGTCTAACTACTAAAAAACAATATCTTGATAAAATGGCTTCTATTGGAATTAGTTTTAATGATATAGATGCTCTTTTTATAACGCATTCTCATTATGATCATATGAATAGATGGTTACCTTTAATTCCTTATGAAAAAAGATATGCAACATCTTATACCTCAAAAGCGATTTTAGAAGAAGGTCTTGATGGACATGGAGTCTTAAAAGAGCACATATTAAACGCATATGATAAGATTAAAATTGGAACACTTGAAATATTAGTTCTTCCCACTTCTCATGATGTAAAAGGTTCAATTGGCTTTTTAATTAGTGATGAAGAAGAAAAGTTATGTTATATAACAGATACGGGTTTGATATTTGAAAAAACTTTACAAAATATTCAAAATTGTACTTATTATATCATGGAGAGCAATCACGATATAAGAATGCTTTTAGAAACATCTAGACCTCAATCTTTAAAAGATAGAATACTTGGCGATAAAGGGCATTTAAGCAATGAAGATGCCTCAATTTATCTATCAGATGTTATAGGTCCTGCTACGAAAGAAATCGTTTTTGCCCATATTTCTGAAGAAGCAAATAGTCCTACAAAAGTAATAGAAACATTTGAAAAGGTCCTTAAAAAAAGAGGTGTATCAATCGAAAATATTAATTATCGCTGCTCAAGTCAAAAAGAAATGATATCTGGTGGCAATATAAGTGGAGATAGTTATGCCTAAAATAACTTTAATATGTGTCGGAAAAACAAAAGAGGATTATCAAAGAAAAATCGTTGAAGAATATAAAAAAAGATTATCCCGTTTCGTGGATTTAGAATTAATTGAAACAAATGATTTAAAAATCCCTGATAAATTATCCGAAAATGAAAGAGAACAAATATTAAATGCTGAAGGTAAAGAAGTTATTTGTAAAATACCAAAGGGAAGTTATATATTTGTTTTAGATGTAAATGGGAAAGAACTTGATTCTTTAAGTTTTGCCTCTAAAATAGAAGATATTTATTTATCATCTAAAAATCATCTCACCTTTATTATTGGAGGATCACTTGGCATCTCTAAAGAAGTTATCGCTTTAAGTGATTATCGCTTGTCTCTATCAAAGATGACCTTTACTCATCTTATGACTCGCGAAATCCTTCTTGAACAACTATATCGGGCTATGAAAATAAATCATGGCGAAAAATATCATAAGTAAAAGGAGTTAAAATGATTGTTGCCGTCGCACAAGAAAAAGAAAAGAAAGCAAAATTTAATTTCAAAGCTTTTTGGCAAAAAGTGACTAGTAATTCATGGGTGAATTATGTCGTTTTACTATATGTTATTGCCATATTAACTTTTGGGTATACTTTGATCCGAAATAGTTTTGTTATTCCAATTTCTGGTGACTTTGTCATTCAAGAAATTCCTTTTTATTTTAATGGTTATGATGATTGGAGAACTGCTTTAAGCACTGGTCATTTTCCTTTATGGGATGAATCAGCTTTTCTAGGGGTCAATAATATTGGCGCTAATGCGTTTTATTATCTATTTAATATATTCTTTTTACCTACTATATTAATTCCTCGTCAATTAATTCCTACTATGCAAGCCTTCTTAATTATTACCAAGATTGTTCTAGCAGGCGTCGGCATGCGAAAACTATTAGAAATATTTAATGTTAAAGAAGATACATGTGTCATGGTAGGTATTGCTTATGCTTTCTGTGGATGGAACTTCTTTTATCTATGGTTTAATCACTTTTTTGAAATAACCGTTTTAATGCCTTTCTTTTTATGGTCTATTGAATATTTATTAAGAAAAAGAAATCCCTTTTTCTTAACAATGATGGTATGTATTGTTGGTATTACTAATTATTTCTTTTTAATTTCTTTCTGCTTTACTGGTGTTTTATATTCGATGTTTAGATATTTCCAAAGATTTAAAGTGATGAAAGAAATGAATGAAATGGCTAAGTTTGATAAGACGCATTTCATGCATATGCGTCTAGAAATTCTTTTAAAAGGGATTGGAGCTTTTGCTTTAGGTTTAATCCTTGCTGCTTTTATCTTACTTCCTTGCTTTGATGCTGTCTTAACTAATCCTCGAGTCAGTGAAGCTACTTATGCTGATACATTATTAGAAACTTATTCTTTAATGAAAGAAGCATTAGGCCTTCATGATTTTGAAGCCTTTAAATCCGCTTTTGGAACTTTATTTGGTAAATTAACCAATTGGGAAATGGCAGAAGGAAGCGCAGAATACGCTACAAAATATTTAATGTATCCGGCCGTATCTTTCTTCTTCCCCACCATATCATGTTATGATCAGCCTCTATTTATTAATTCTGGTTATGATAATCATCAAGCTTCTTTATATATTTATATGCCTTTAGTATTATTATTACTGCCAAGCTTCTTATTATCGATTAAAAAGAAAAAGATATCTCATGTCATAGCCGTTGCCTTTATAATCCTTTTACTTTTTACCCCATTTGTCTATTATTGCTTTTCTGGTTTTACAACCACCGCCTATGGGAGATGGCAAATCTTTGTAGTCGCCATATATTGTATTTATGTGGCTATTCAATTTGATCATCGAGATGAATTTATTCCAGGCTCAATGCTAATATCTTTAATATTAACAGTAGGAATGCAATATTATCTTATTAATAAAGCTAAAGGCATGGCCGGAACTGTATCCACGAATGCTTTAGATAGTGATCGAGAAGCCTTTTGTTATGTAACTATGGCTTGGACTGTAGTTATATATTTCATCTATTTATTTACCCTTAAAAAAGAAAATATTGCAAAAAATATGAAATATCTTATCGCTATAGAAGCTATCATCATGGGTAATATTGTTCAACAAGTACAAGGGACGACAAATTATAATGATTCTTTATATGGAGGACACTCTAATGTGTCAGAAGAGGTCGCCCTTGCGGAAAGAATTAAAGATGTAGATAAATCATTTTATCGAGTCTTTTCTACTTCCGCGGATAGAACCGGAAACAATTTAGGAATGGTACTTGGTACAAGAGGAGTAGGTACTTTCCATTCCGTATATAATTATAACCTTGATGATTTCTTAAATTGGTCTCAAATCACTTATGGATATGGTGGTTGGTCTATGGGTATCCATGAAAAAAGAGTTAATTTAGATCAATTCTTAGGTATTAAATATTACATTGTTAAATCTACTGATAATAATATTCCTTTTGGTTTTGAAGAGATATATTCAACCGATGATCATTCCGTTTATATCAATACAAACTTTGTAGAACTCGGTTCTTCTTATGAAACTTTATATAATAAAAAATCATTATCAAGTGAATGGTATAGCTATACAAGAAGTTCATCTAAGACCTTCTTAAATGAACTCGCATATTTAAATGGGGCCATTGTCGAAGATGAAACAATTGAAGAATTAGTAAAGACTTACCCTAATTTTGTTACTAAAAATATTAATACAGATTCCGATTTAAAGAATATGTATCAAAGAGTAACTAATGGTAATGTCTATGTTAGTCGTATGGAAAATAATACTTTGCAAGAACCTCAAAAAGTGGAAAGTGATTATAATGTATTAAAAGCGCTTCAGTGGGGATCAATTATTGAAGAAACATTTACTCCCTCAAATAGGGTATGTGATAAAGCAAGTAGAACTAATCCTTGTTATGTTGATGTCCAAGCTCGTATTGGAGAAAATCTATTCATCTCTTTATATGGAGGAGAAAATGGTGATAAGCTTTTAACAAGTGATACACATATGACACATTGGTATGATAAAGGTGGCGATATCAAATCTAATCGTGGCTTCTATGTGGATGAAGAAGTAACAAGAATACGTATTGAAGTACGCGATAATTTCAATGAAAATAGATTCCTTTTAATTCCCGATGTTCAATTTGAATATTATGATACTTATAAAAATAATATTGATAAGTTAAAAGAAAATGCCGTTCAAAATGTAGAAGTAATCTCCAGTGATAAATATTATTTTGAAACAGATTATGATACACCTCGTATGGTTGTTTTAAATATTCCTTTTGATAAAGGATGGTCTTTAAAAGATAGAGATACTAATGAAAATATCACTCTTTTAATGGTAAATGGTGGCTTTAATGGGTTCGTGGCTACGGAAGGAAGTCATAAATATGAATTAACTTATACTACACCAAATCTACAAATCGGCTTAAAGATTACCTTTATTGGTACTATGTTTACTCTCCTTTATTATGTTATTTATGAACTATTAAAGGAATATAATATGATGAATAGAATTATTCTTCTTTCTCCTATTAAAAAGAAAAAACATAAAGAAGAAAAACCTATAGATGCTTATGTTGATCTAGATAAAGAAGAAGATATTACTATCACTAAAAAAGATGAATAATCAATAAAAAGTAAGGCCTAAACCTTACTTTTATATAGTATCAAAATAATTCTATGATGCCGCTTTGTTAGTCATCAACCCATTCAATTTCGCCTTCAACTTCCCAGAAGGTTTTTCCATCAAAAATTTTTGCTTTTTCAAATTCCTCAACTGGATATTTTAGTTCATCTGAATAAGCCCGCCATTCAAAATCATCTTCGGGAGGTTCAAAAACATAAACCTCTAGTAATGGTTTATCTATACAATACCCCTGGATAAAATACTTTTTCCCTTTATAGAGGAAAAAACGTTCATCACCATGATATAATCCATCAATAAACTCTCGAGCACTACCATTAATCATTAAAATTCACTTCCTTAAATTGTTTTTGAATTACAAATCTATAAGTGTTAAACCATTTATAAAAAATCACTTATCAAGTCTTTTGTCAAAACTTATTTTATTATGACTTCATTGTTCTTAATTATCAATTATAGCTCATAAAAATTCATCTTAATATAGTTATGATATACCTCAAAATCATGACAAAATTATCTTTTACGACTAAAATATACTCGTACTATAGATTAGTCGCAAGGAGAAATTATGTATATTCAAAGAAGCATTGAAAACATATTAAAAAATCGAGCCAATAATAGTAAATGTGTTCTTATAATGGGAGCAAGGCAAGTTGGCAAATCGACTCTTTTAAAAAATATATATCCAAATGTTAAATATGTAACTTTTGATGACATATTGCTTTTGTCTACCGCTTTAGAGGATCCAAAACTATTTTTAAAAAATTTACCTAAGCCTTCAATTATTGATGAAGTACAATACGCTCCTAATATTTTCCCATATATTAAAATTGAATGTGATAAAGATAATGCATATGAAAATTATTATTTAACTGGTTCGCAACAATTTCATTTAATGAAAAACATTCAAGAATCACTCGCGGGTCGTATATCCATCTTAGAACTATAAAATCTATCTATACGTGAACTAAATAACATAAAATTCAATAAGCATTTTATTCCTACAAAAGAATATATATTAGAAAGAGAAAAGGAACTTAAACCATATCAAAACATATGGAAAACGATTCATCGAGGAATGTTTCCTGAACTCAATATAACTAATAGAGATTGGAATGATTTTTATGCATCATATGTAAGAACATACATAGAAAGAAATATAAATGATGAATTAGAAATAAAAGATAGTCTTGCTTTTATTCGCTTTCTTTCAGCACTTGCTTCACGCACTGGACAAATATTAAATTATGCTTCTATTGCTCAAAATGTAGGCGTAAATCAAGTAACAATTAAAAATTGGATTTCCGCTTTAGAAAGAACAGGCATCATCTATATCTTAAAGCCTTATTATTCCTCTCATCTCACAAGAGCCATAAAAACCCCAAAGATTTATTTTAAAGATACTGGACTTGCATGTTATCTATCTAGATGGAATAGTCCAGATGCTCTTGAGCACAGTGCCATTGCCGGAAACATATTTGAGACATTTGTGGTCTCTGAAATACTAAAATCATATTCAAATGAAGGAAAAGACTATACTTTTAATGTCTTTTATTATCGCGGAAAAGATAAAAAAAGAAGAAAAGAAAATGGTATATCTTATGAAGAAGAAAACGAAATCGATCTTATTATTGAAGAAAATGGAATACTTTATCCTATCGAAATTAAAAAGAGTGGCTCCCCAAATAAATCTATGGCTTCCTCTTTTTACATATTAGATAAAGATATCACTAAAAAAAGAGGAATGGGTACTAT
>X41_Pika__coassemble_33_pt1 | contig 13148 bp, 8 predicted proteins | sample X41_Pika__metabat2_high_PE_003 | metagenome-assembled genome bin X41_Pika | reverse complement strand
ATATATTCAATTTTGACATATGTCTTTTCAGCTAATTCTGGATCGGTTGATGTCGCGGTATATGATCTATAATAAGCTGAATATTTACCTTCCGCGTCTTTTTCATCAAGAACGATTAAGTTTCTTGTTGTAGAATAATTAAGATCTACTGTTTGTCCACCACTACCATTAATAATGATATTTGCAACCCCTGCAGGAACCTTAAATCCATATAAGAAATTCTCCGCATTAACTAAAGTCATTTTTTCTCCTGGCCAACCAGTAGTATACCCTTCAGCAATTGCTGTAGTATCATCGTTCCAGTAATAAATATTAACATCACCAGTCCAATCAGCAGGTACTTGAGCATATACTGCTGTTACTTCTGTAGTTACCCCAAATTCTGGTTCAATCATTGGAATATCTTCATCTGCGCGATATTCACAGACTGTACAAATGTGATGTCGACTTCCTTTCGCGTCTTCTGTAGCCGCTACATCGATAACCCATTCACCCCATGTGTGAGCAGCCTTATCGACTTTTTCATCACAATCACTGCACTTATGCCAGTGTTTTGTAGCATCAGAAGTCCATTTGTCTTCTAAATTGTGATGATGTTTGCCATCATCCGTATTGCAACCAACAATAACTAAAGATCCAAGTAGCAATGCCGACGATGCAATTAAACCTTTAAATATCTTTTTCATTTTTTTCCTCCCTTTATAAAGATATTATGAAGTTTTTTAAAGGAGAAAACTTCTAAACCTTATATATAAAACTTGAAGAAAATCCTCAAAATTTTATAGACACTTAATTAATTATTTCGCTTTACGAGCAATAATTGTTTGATAGTTATTAATAGTTGTAGAGCTAGTAAGATTTAAATTAGAGGTATTTAATGTATCTAACCATAATTCATATCCACTTAAATCAACCGTCTTAGCATTCTTACTAACACCATTGCTATGAACGATGCGATAAGTATAAGTTCCATCACTTAAATCGTAATAGAGTAATGATCCATCAGTATTGCCGCTTATAGTAATATTTTTCGAAGCGCTGCTTTCAAGTCCTAAGAGGGCTTTATTATGCTTTAATTCAATTAATTTCTTATAATTATTGAACATATCAATATTCTTCTTTTTCAAGCTATAATCTAATTCATTTGTCTTATAAGAAGCATTATATGAATTTTCATTTCCACCCTTGGTGCGTAAGAATTCTTCTCCCGCTAACATGAAGGTAGTACCTTGAGATGTAAAGACGACAGAATTAGCAAGCATAGCCATCTTTTTAATCGTGGCATCATCAGTGATACCCGCGGCTTTAATGCGATCATATAGAGTATAGTTATCATGACATGTAACATAATTTACACACTTATATGTTTCAAATGTAGAACTTGTAGAAAGAACTTTACCAATGACACCTGATTTGATATCAGAAACATCACCAGAAGAAACAGTTGTATTATTAGTTACCCATCCTTTTGACGCTACACCATTCAAGCCACCTTTAATTAAGGCATCACGCATCTTATCATTAAAGCAACCAAAGTTCTTATAACTATTCATTGCATTTTGATTAGCAGCAGTTCCGCTTAAAGCAATTGTGCCACCGGCCCAAGGTTCACCATAGACATTTACATATTGAGAAACTTCAGTATGAAGATTTTCTACAAGCTCATTCATCGTTTCCACATCATGAACACCCATTAAGTCAAATCTAAAGCCACCTAATTTATATTCTTTAGCCCAGAATTCTGTAGAATCGATCATAAATTTACGATACATGGGCATTTCTGAAGCTGTTTCATTTCCACATCCAGAACCATTTGATGGTTTGCCATTTGTATAACGGAAATAATATCCTGGCATTAAAACATCAAAGTTAGATTTATCTAAGCCGTTAACATGGTTATAGACTACATCCATAATGATATTAATACCAGCCGCATTATAGGCTTTTACAAGGTTTTTAAATTCTTTAATACGGACATAGCCATCACTAGGATTTTTCGAATAAATACCATCTAAAGCATTATAATTTAAAGGATTATAACCCCAGTTAAAGGCTCTTTTATCTGCTCTTTCATCATTTGCGTGATCAAATATTGGTAAGATTTGCACAGCATTTACACCTAATTCTTTGATGTGATCAAAACCAGTTGCATATGTTTCATATTTAGTTCCAGCTTCATAGAATCCATCATATAATTTAGCATTGGTAGCTGTTCCACCCCAAGTAGAACTACTTGTTAAATCGGCAATATGAGTTTCATAAACCGTTAATTCATTTGGCCCAATTTGCTTAATTTGAACATCATCCCAACCTTCGGGTTTAGCTCTAGAATCATTAAAATTAACAACCATTCCTCTTAAACCATTTAGTCCAACTGATTTGGCGTATGGATCAACTACTTCTACATTTTTATAATTGGCATTTGTGACTGAGAAGGTATAATATTTACCACTTAAATCACCAGTTTTTTCAGCTTCCCAAACACCTTTTTCCTTTTGAACCATATCGATAGTTTCATGAGTATTACTACCACCTAGGTCCGCGGGTGTACCATTATCATATAAGAATAATTTAACATCAGTAGATACTGGTGACCATACTCTAAAGGTGGTCTTTGAAGCTGTATAAATAGCCCCTAATTCACCATCATAAGTATATAATTCATTAAATTTATCCGTATCATAGAGACTTCTTTTGCTAGCTATAGCTGTTAAAGTACGATTGCTTTCTCCAAACGTGACTTCAAGGCGATATTCTTCTAAAATACTTGGTAATTCATTTCCAATTTTATATACAACTTGTGTTCCAGATTTACTCTTTAACTCATCACTTTCTGTATCGCTAGAATACCAAACGTTTTCACCTTTATAAATCTTATAGGATTGGAATTCATTATTTGTCTTAAACCATAATAGAAATCCATCTGATTTATTATAGGCAAATTCAAAGTTTTGAATAACTTCAAGTTTAGAGCCTTCTGCATCAGTAAAAATAGAAGCTTCACCCTTTTGTAAGTAAACATCATAATAACCATATTTATTGCGCTCTAAGACACTAAAATCAACAAATCTATCATCAGCAATGTCTTTAGTAGGATTTTCTTCCCAAAGTTTATTTTCTTTGACGATAAAGCCTATCTTTTCAATGCCTTCTGGCATATTAAATTCCGTCCATTTATAACGCGCAACCACGCCATAATCATCAATTTCATTGAATTGATAATCGCCACCATCCATGCCATCCGCCCATAACCAAAGATTATATTTAAATTTACCATTTAAAACGCTCTTATCATTGAAGTGGAAGGCAAAGCCTAAATTTTCTTCTGTTTCCACAAGATTTGGATTATTTATGGATGGTAAGTCACCAGGATCTGATGAACTTGAATTATTAGATGAACTTGGAGAATCATTATTACAAGCGAATAATCCGATCATAAATACGCTTAATACGAGTAATTTCTTTCCTAATTTCATATAGTTTTCCCCTTTCTTTTTTTATAAATTAGATAATTTTTCAATTGGAATATTATAAGAACATGCAATTGTTGTTTCCATAGTTATATTTTCTTCATAATAGATAGCTTTAGAAGATAGATTTATAACCATACCATATTCATCTACATAGAAATCATGTAATGAATATATCGTGCCTCCCTTGCTATTTTGTGATTTTGTATTGACTTGATATCTTAATAGATTAGTTTCTTCATCAAGACTGAAGCAAGGATAATACTTACCACAATTAGCAAGGACATAGTCACCATAATATACTCCTCCTTGATGGTAACCAGATTCTAATTGTAGATAGAAGAAGTTATTGATAGATTTAATGACATCTTCTTCTATATAATGAATTTCATCATCATTACCATCTGTCTTTTGAAAAGACATAATCTTTTCATCGGGAGTTATATAAGTAAGAGTTTTACGATTTTGATACGTATATTGATCTTGTCCATCTCCGATAAAACTACCTGTTACATCGGTATTCATGTAATAATACTTTTCTTTTGTAGTCTTATCAAAATAAGTAGTTGAGCATATGGATCCATCGACTTTATCATTAATATAATATGTCGCTTTTATAATACTTATTCCGGTATTTACATGTTCAAAGGCCCGATCAAAAGTAAATTGAATAACAAAATCTTTAATTTTTCCTTCCGGTATCTCTTTAGCACATCCTCCGCATGTAAGTAGAGCAGTAAGGAGTACTAAATAAATTCTTTTTTTCATTTTTAAGCCGCGAAAGTGTAAGTTGCTTCACCATAGCAACATTCACTTTTATGATCTTTAGAGCTATTAATGGTCGAAAACTCTTCTTTAACTAAATAGCCTAATTCGTTATATTCAACCGTTATATTCCATTTTGCTCTGCAGGTGACCTGACTTGGATTTACAATTAATAAAGGCTTATTAGCCCCAAATACTTTGGCATAAAATCCTCCCCCCGTTCGTGAATAGTAATAAACATTATCTAAACTATCGGGACGATGAATCTTAGATTCAAGTTGATATTGTGTTGAAAGTGATAATCCAGAACTATTCTTTTCTTCACAAATCCAACTTGTAGGAGTAATTCTTAAAGGAAGATTTAAATAATAAGAAGAAGATTTAGAATCAAACATAGTAGGAGAATCAACATATTCAGCATCTCTTTTAGATATGGATCTCGGAACCTTATTCTCTTCATACTCAAAGTAATTTAGTTCACCTTGATAAGAATATTTCGTATAAGTACTACTACCATCCTTAAAGCTATTAACAATTTCATTTACCTTATCTTGTGATAGATAACCTTTCTTAGGAGATTTTCCGTCACTACAACCTGTTAAGAGTAAAGTTCCAAGGGCCAGTAGCAATAAAGCTTTATTTTTTTTCACTTTTTTTATCATATGAACCCTCCTTGTTTATTAATAAATCTTAATTCCCATGGATTTTTCAGTAATATGAATCTTTGAAACATCGAAGCGAACAATCATCTTTGTGCCGACTTCTTTAAATTCATCAACTTGTAAATAAAGATTTATATCTCCGGCATCATCATGATATGTACAACGCATATATTTTTTATATTCATAATCGAGCTTTTCTACTACTTCAACTTCTAATCCTTCACTATCTTCAATATAAGCATCATGAGGAATTTCTAATAAATATTGCTTTGTAAATACTTTAATACCTAAGCCTTGAACCATCTTATTAGAGATAGCATCACTTGATAAGGTGAGAAGATCTCCCGTTTTAAAGAAGAAGATAATTTTTGCTAAATCCATTTGATGATTATATTCAGCATTGATAGCCTTCACTTCTTTCTTATAATTTTTCGTTAATATTTTAGAAGGATTTGCTTCTTGTTTACACTTATCAACGAAAGACTTATATTCTTTCTTTAAATTTTCTACGTTACGTTTATAGTTACCTTTTAAGGCATTTACTTCACTTTCATAACGCATGGCTTCCGAATTAATTCTCTTTTCTAATTCATTATTCTTTTCTAATTTGAAATTCTCTTTAAAGACGCGAATTTCGGCTGCTCTTTTACGATAGGCATCACGATCTTTATTAATCTTTTTGAATTCTTCAAAAGAATTTAATTCATCCTCGCGAATTTTTGCATACATCTCTTCAACTTGTTTTGTAACTAAAACGTTATTTTTTTGATGTTCAACTTGCAATTCTTTTTTATGAGCATTAAATTCTTCTTTCATCTTAGCAAGAGTAGCGTTAAGTTCAGTCTTCTTTCCGTCCATTAAAGGCTTATTCTTAGCATTAACTTCACTTGCATTAACACCACTACAAGCACTCATCTCTTCTTCATATTTATCTTTAAGAGCTTGAAGTCTTGGTTCATAAATATCTTTTGTATTTTGCACTCTTTCTTCAATAACTGCTTCATATTTATCACCAACATAACGCTTCGCGGTCTCATGATTTATAAAGATAGCATTGATGGAATCAAAAGCGTTAATAGCTTCTTTTTCCACATGACCATCTTTTCTAAATTCGATTTGAGTATAATCAAGACGCACTGGTAAAGCATCTTTTACTTCCACATCACTTGGTAAAGTTGTAAAGATAACTTGATTAGAGACCTTTAAACCAACAACTTGTATATTGCCAATTACTTCTTTAGAAACGATAGGAAGAGATACATCACTTTTAGCATCCAAAATTAATGATGAAGCCGGAATATAAATATCATATTCTCCATCTTTTAAAGCAAGAACGCGCGGAAGTTTAAAATTATATTCTCCTAAAGAAAGAGTACCTTTTGTAATCTTGCCATTAATTAAATTATCAGTAGGAATACGAGGATTGATGCTATTTTCGCTTTGAGCATCAAACATATGAATCTTTCTTATATCAATAGAGGCTTTCGCAATTTCACCTTTTTTAAGACCATAATCAGAACGCCCCTTAATGATAACTCTAGTTGAGGTTTCACTAAATCCATCACCTTCTTGATTAATATCACCATAGATTAAAGTTTCACTACCCAATTCCTCAAAGTGAGATACTTTAACATTAATTGTTTGTTTTGATTTCATAACGACTTCTGGATCTAAAGAAAGATCTTCACAACGCACGCCAACAACAATTTCTTTTACGCCATCAAAATATTGAGGTTGTACTTTAGCAAGAACTTCTTGAGGTACATCAATCGCATCATCACTATATTTGAAATCAATATGAATCATATCTTTATTCTTTGTTAAAGTGGCTTTAAAGAAGTTCATTTGAGGTGTTCCAATAAAACCGGCAACGAATAAATTATTAGGATAATCATATAAATTCTTTGGAGTATCAATTTGCATGATTTCACCAAGGCGCATAACCACAACACGAGTTCCTAAAGTCATAGCTTCAACTTGGTCATGAGTGACATAAATAAATGTGGTCTTTAGACTCTCGTGAAGTTTAGCAATTTCACTACGCATTTGAGCTCTTAATTTCGCGTCTAAGTTTGATAATGGTTCATCAAGTAACATGACTTTAGGATTTCTTAAAATAGCTCTACCTAAAGATACTCTTTGTCTTTGTCCACCAGACATCGCTTTTGGTTTACGATCTAAATATTCTGTTAGACCTAATAACTTTGCAGCCCATAGAACTTTTTCATGAATTTCTTCATTTGGTACATGGCGAAGTTTTAAACCAAATGCCATATTTTCATATACGGTCATATGAGGATATAAGGCATAGTTTTGGAAAACCATCGCGATATCACGATCTTTTGGTTCTACATCATTAACGATGCGATCACCGATATAAAGCTCTCCAGCACTGATGTCCTCTAAACCGGCAATCATTCTTAAAGTCGTGGATTTACCACATCCTGATGGACCAACAAAAACGATAAACTCTTTATCTTCAATTTCCATGGTGAAGTTAGAGACCGCTTTTGTTCCATTTGGATAAACTTTATAAATATGTTCTAATCTTAATCCAGCCATAAATCCTCCTTTATCTCACAATTGCAATGCTATATGGTGGAAGCATAATTGTATGTTCATCTTGTTTTGTTATGTACTTTTCGTCGTCGACAACAAGTTGTCCAACTACTTCTAAAAAGCCTTCTTTTCCATAATCGATGGAAATATCATTTTGAGGTGAGAAATTAAATATAATGCCAATTGATTTTTCATTATAAGTTTTCTTTATAAATAAGCTTTTTGCTTCTTCTCTATCCATCGATACAAGAGATATTTCGCCTCGAGCAATCTCCGGATTTTGATTTCTTAACAATAAACTCTTTTTATAATAATTTAAGATAGAATTCTTATCATTCAATTGTTCCTCTACCGTCCCATGGGGGTAAGAATACTCACTTACATTAGAAATCATCTTACATACATAAGGATCATCTTCGCCCCAAGGAATAGAGATTCTCACATTTTCATCTCGACCACCAGTATTATTGCCTACCATACCAATTTCATCACCATAATATGTATATGTCGCCCCATTCATCATGGACAATAATCCATATTTGAATTTGTTTGTGGTGGCATTCACTTGTGATGAATATCTAGGCATGTCATGATTGTCAAGAAATGGTGCCGGGATATGATCTTTTGCTATACTAACATTATCTAATAACCCATTATAATATCGGTTTAACATTCTTCCCTCTTGATTAAGCGAATTCACAATAGGACTAGAAGAGTTGCTAACCGATGTGGAGAAATTAAAGAATGAATCAATTCCACTACCATAATAATTTTGAATAATTTCTGTCGCGTCCCAACATTCTCCAACAATATAAGCATCTTTATTAACTGCTTTTGCCCACTTATTAAACTCAGATAATAAATTGACATTTTTAGTAGTATTTCCGATGTAATAATATTTGACGGCATCGAGACGAAATCCATCTAATCCCTTATTTAGATAGAATTCAATAATGTTTTTAAATTCTTCCCTAACATATTCGCTATCGCAATTAAATTCAGGCATCCCTGAGGAAAAATTTGCTTCGACATAGAAATCTTTCGAACTAACTTTATAACAAGTTGTGCCAGAAGGAATATCCTTTTGACTATCATAGAAGTTATAGAAATCTTTAAATTTCTTCTCTTCATCGGTAAGAGCAGATAGTCCTAATAATTCTTTTTCATGAGCTGCGACGGCTTTTTTATACCATTCGTTTGCTGGACTAGAATGATTAAGGACTAAATCAATAATCAGTTTAATATTTCTTTTATGACATTCAGAAATCAATTTTTCTAAATCTGCCATACTACCAAAGGTAGGATCAATTTCATAATAATCAATGACATCATATTTATGATAAGAACTACCTTTATTAATCGGCATCAACCAGATTCCATTAAATCCTAATTCTTTAATGTAATCTAATTTATCAATAACGCCTTGTAAGTCTCCAATTCCATCGCCATTAGAATCCGCAAAAGAGCGAACAAAGATTTCATAAAAGTTACGATAATTATCTTCGATAATATTTGTCGAAGTTAAATCTTCGGGAATCCTTTGTGGAGAAGTACTACAACCCATACATAAACCAACAATTGATAACAATATAAGTTTTCTTTTCTTCATATCGTTTACCCTTTAACGGCGCCTCCAGTGACACCTTCAACATAATAATTTTGTAATAAGAAGAATAAGATCATAATAGGTATAGATACCACTACGGCTGCGGCACAGAATACGGGGAAATATGTCGTTCCTGCTTCTTTTGAAAGCATTTGTTGTAGACCAACAGCAACATTAAACAATTCTGTTTTACCACCAGCCATAACTGATGCGAACATATAATCACCCCATGGTGCTGTAAAGGCTAAAAGAACAGTATAGACGACAATTGGTTTAGAAAGTGGCATAATTACGCGCCAGAAGATGGTATTCTTATTAGCCCCATCTATCATTGCCGCTTCATCTAAAGATCTCGATATCGTATCAAAGAAGCCTTTTGCAACATAGTAGTTCATTACACAACCAGAGATATAAACTAAAATTAAACCAAATAATCCAGGAATACCATTGGCTAAACCAATATTTTTTAACATATAGTATGTAATAATCATTCCTAAGAATCCTGGAAACATTCCAATAATTAAGATTATCTTCATATACCCTTTTCTAGTTTTAAATTGTAACCTTGAAAAAGCATAAGCACTAACAAGAGTCAAAACAGTATTTAAAACGGAAACAATTAAGGCAATGAGGAATGTATTAATGTACCATCTCCAAAATGGATAAACAGGATCATTAAATAAAGATATATAATTATCAAATGTCCATTGTTGAGGAATGACTAAATTAGCTTCATACTTAACAGCGAAAGATTGAATAACTAGATAGACAAATGGAGCAAGCCAAATAATTGATATAATCCCTAATATGATATAAATAATTATACGCATTAAGGTTTCTTTGAACTTTTTTCCACCAGTCATCTTTCCGTTATCAAAGGCAGAATATTTTTTTCTAAATAAGCCCATAATTTTCTCCTTTCTTTCCTATTGGAAATCCCCTTCGTTTTTCACGGCATTTGTTCGATTATAGAAGATAAGCGAGAATGTCGCGACAACGATGAAGACGATAATTCCAATGACCGAAGCTACACCATAGTCTTTAGAAACTTGAGTCATTGCAATCTTATATAACCAAGTGATTAATAAGTCGGTTTGACCGGCACCAAAGACATCAATGCTAATTGGTACACCACCTACATTAGTAAATGTTGGGCCACCACCAGAAAGTAAGAAGATAACATTGAAGTTATTAATATTACCAACAAAGTTAGAAATTAAGTAAGTACCTGTAACAAATAGCATATAAGGTAAAGTAATCTTCATATACATCTTGAAAGGACTTGCGCCATCAATCTTTGCGGATTCATATAGATCTTGAGGAATGTTCATCAAAATACCTGAACACATTAGCATCGTATATGGAATACCAATCCACATATTAACAATAATAATGGTGACTTTAGTAATGATACCATCTTCTAAGAATGGTATATTTTTCGAAATTAAACCAAGGCTTTGAAGGATGTAGTTTAATGCTCCAGTATCCTTACTTAAAAACTTAGAAAGGAATAGTAAAGAAATGAATTGAGGAACAGCAATTGTGGTAATTAATATAGTTCGCCATATTTTCTTTAAACGAATTCCCTTTTTATTAATTAATAGGGCCACAACCATGCCTAAGAAATAATTTGTAAATGTAGCAAAGAAGGCCCAAATTAAAGTCCATAATAAGATTTGACCAAAGATAGATGCGAATTGATAACCATTATCTCCTGTAATACCAAATAATTTTTGGAAGTTATATACACCAACCCAGTCAAATAATTCTTTTGGATTATTAAATGTTGATGAAAAGTTCGTAAATCCAACAATGATCATCATAATTAGGGGTATAACGGTAAACATTACAACACCTAAAGTCGGAAATGAAAGAAGAACTTTATGGAAGTTTCTTCCCACAAGACTATTAAGGGTATCTTTATCATCTAATTTTTTGCCTATTTTATGCAAATTTTCAAGCTCATGACTTTCATTAACTTGAATGCTCCATAAGAAAATCAAAATTCCAATTAAGACTAAAGCAATAACAAAATTTAATAAAATCAATAAACTATCATCTCTAAACTCGGACACTTCAATGCCCAATAAACCATCAGTATACGTAGATTGAGCAACATATCCAAACGTCCCAATTCTCATCATGGCTGGAGCACCACTTAAGACCATAAATGTGATAAAGGCTATCTCATAAAGCAGATACATAAAACCTTTAATATATGATTTTCGGGTAATATGACCAAATCCCATCACCAAATATGATACTCTAGTTTTCCAATCACCACTTGCAAAAATATCTACCAAATTGACAAAATAATGAGCAATCCCCTTACCTATTTTTGCAAAGAAACCAATTAGAGTGACAGATAAGAAATGCCAAATAGCTTTTGGAATTGCAACAAAAAATCCAATGATACGATAAAATGCCCTCTTATATTTTGGTAGGGCAAGATATTCTATTGTTGACATAATATCTCCTCTCCATAAAAAAGGTACAAACTATCATAAAAATAGCTTGTACCTAATATTATTTTTTTACTTTGATTTTACAGAATTGTTGAAAGTTGTTACAAGATTTTGTAAGGCTGTATCATCTAATTCTGTTCCCTTATCCACTGCTTCTCCAATAGCAGAAGTAAGGACTGTAGGAGCATCCCAGAATTTAGCAGGAACAGCTGTTTGAGCATGAGCATAATTAGAGTGCTCTAATAAAACTTTTACGTTTGGATCGCTTAAAACTCTTTCTTCTTTGGCAGCGTCTAAATTACAAGGCGCCACACCTTGATCATCAAATCTTGCTAATTGAGCTTCCTTACCAGACATGAATTTAGCTAATTCGTGAGCAGCTAATAAACGATCAGTATCTGTACCAGCTCTTTGAGGATTAATACCAAATAATTTTCCACCTAAGAAGGCACCTAAGTTTTTGGTATCACCATCAATAGTAACTGTTGGCATAACAGCACAAGCATAATTTTCACCTAAAGCTTCTTTATAAGCTTTAATATCCCAAGTGCCAGCAACACATGCCACTAGATTATTAGTTGGAGTTGGAGCTTCCATTGCATCTTGCCATGCAGGACTTCTCATGATAGTATAAATTGCTTTCGCAGCTTTTAATCCTTTTTCGGTATCAAAATCAGCTTCGATATTTGAAACGGCACCATCAACATCAAAGGTCATTTTGTAATCAGCGCCAAATGTAAACATAGCGCCACCACCCCAGAAGGCTGTTTTTAAATTATATCCGACTTTCTTATCAGCGTCAGCAGCTTTGGATAATATTGTTTCGATGGATTTAACGTCGTCAGCACTGAAGAAACTCTTATCATATTGTAAGTAATAAGTATTATCACCAGTATATGGATAAGCATAGTACGCCTCATTAAATTTAGCTAAATCTTTCCCTAACTCACTATTATTTTCTTCGATGAATGTAGCATTATCCCCGACGATTTTTGCTAATGCACCTTTTTCATATAATCCTGTGATTTTGTCAGAAGCAAATTCATATACATCTGGACCAACTTCCCAATCTTGCACCTCACTATCAACCGCATCTGGACCATGGGCAACATAAGTGATTTCATATTCATGTGTGTCACCAGCGGCTTTTCTAGCCTCTTTAAATTTTTCAAAAAGACTTTCATTAAACGTTTGATTATTTGCTGTACCAGAATACTCTAATTTAATAACATTGCTATCTGTAGTTTCATTACATCCAACTAATGCAAGTGTCATCAATGCAGCAGCACCTAAAGCTATAATATTTTTTTTCATTAATTTTTCTCCTTTCTTAATTTAAAAAATATTCTTACCTTTAAAAAATCTTTCCCTTTTTTCTCATGAAAAATATTTTTAAAGACAAAAATATAATACCCCCCCCGTATGCCTTTGTCAATAAGTAACCGCTTACAAATGGCTTAAAATAGGGCTTTTTTAAAAAATAAGAGTCATTTTTTTTATAAAAATTTAAGTGATTTTTTGACCCATTTTTTGTGCTAAAAAACAAGATTTATTTTTCATAATTTTTTCTTTTTTTGAAAGAACAAATACAAATATTTTTATATAAAATATATATAAAAAC
>X41_Pika__coassemble_32_pt1 | contig 13163 bp, 10 predicted proteins | sample X41_Pika__metabat2_high_PE_003 | metagenome-assembled genome bin X41_Pika | reverse complement strand
ATAATACGAAGACTTCTTTCTAATAAGTCTTTGCTTTCTGATAAAATATGCCCCGTTAATGAAAAATTTATTATTGTTTCTAAAGTAGCCTTTGAAATGCTTCTTACTGGCAAGGCTTCTATGCCTTTTAATGCATATATGGATGTTTTAATTAGGGCTATTGAAATAACGGAAATCAATGTTGGAGCTCCTGAACTAAGTGATGATTTAATGCATTCTCGAATTCTTGAACTTGATAATGGTCACGTTTCTTTCTTTCATACGAGCATTATGGAGTATCTTTCTCGTTGTGAAATCAACCGAGAGTATAATTTTGAATCAAAGGCAAATATGGACCAGTATTTCTTAAAAAATAATGAAAAAATAGCAAAAATCATTAGTTGTCTTTCTCCTAACTCACTAGATAACATCATTGAGGTAGGTGCGGGCATTGGAACAGTCTCTCTTTCTTTACCTACATATAAGTCTTTGACTCTTGTGGACTTAGATGAAGGTCTTTGCAAAATATTGAGATATAATTTCAGAAATCACAATAATGTTTTCGTACTTGAAAAAAATGCTATAGAAGTGCTTAAAGAGGCAAAATACAATAAGGTCATAAGCAATCTACCATACTTTCTAACTGATGAGGTTCTAAGCGTATTAGAAGATAGAGAAATTGACTGCGCTGTAATGTCGATTAAAAGTGATGCGGACATCTCTTTCTTTTCACGCACTTTTCTAATTACGGAGGTAGAAATTCTAGAGGAAAATGACTTTTTTCCTAGACAACCTTTCAAATCTCGTGTTGTTAAGTTAATTAGAAAGCATAGTAAACATGATCCCATATGATTTTTATAGAATCACGCTTTTAAAGGAAAAGAAATAATCTAATTATTTAATATCCTAAACCTTTATACTCACATGTCTAAGGTCATAATTTAAGGAATAATTTGGTGTTTAAAAGAATATTATATAAAAATCCCATATAAATGGGGGCTTTTTCGATATAAATCAAAGTTTTGCAAATTTATCTAATATCAATTGTAAAGTGATGCGATTATTGGCAACTACTAAACCCGAATTACCAAATTGATATGGTGAGCCATCTATAGATGAACATACACATCCCGATTCTAGAGCTGCAAGTAAGCCCGGAGCTATATCCCATATTTTAGAATAATAACAAATATAGGCAGCTGCAATTCCTTTTGTGAGAAAAGAAAAATCAATACATGCAGCACCGAAGTGTCGTGTTTTTAGAAAGTGTGGTTGTAATGCTTTTACTAATTTAAATTGCTTATCTAGGGGAACTTTGACGTTATCATAATAATCGCTTATGAGAAGTATTCCATCAGATGGTGATGTTCCTACTTGGGTAAAAGTGAGTTTTCCATTCCAAAAACTACCTCGATTTTTTATGGCGAGCAAAGTATCTCCACTTTTAGGGTAATGGAGTATTGAAAATTGTTCTTCTCCATATTCAAAGTAAGCAACTTGTATTCCAAAAAGTGGTAAACCTGCGGCATAGTTACAAGTACCATCGATTGGGTCAATCACATAACAGCATCCATCAAGACTATTATTAGCGTAGTTTTCTTCACTTATAATATTAGCTCTAGGATCAAAGCGAGTAATCTCTTTAACTAAAAATGTCTCCGTATCAATATCATTTTGGGTAAGTAAATCATTTTTATTCTTATGGCAATCTATCATTACATTTTGCTTAAGTAAATATTTTCCAGCTTCACGCAATATGTGTTGAAGCTTTTCTATTTTATTATTCAATGTCATTACCTCCATTCTTAATAAGATTATTTATATATTCTATCCAAGTGGAAATATATTGATTATCAACCCATTCCGCATCAGAAGATAATCCTATCTTTTCACGCAATAAGTTATAGATCATACCACATTCTGCCATTTCCATATAGGCATCTATTGAATCACAAAATTCCATACCTTTTTGAGCCCATTTAATACCATTTGTTATAATGTCTTTATCTTCACTACCATTTAAATAAACATTAAGGGCTAAATAGAAGTTAATTTGACCTTTATCATAAGAGCTTATCGCTTCTTCTACTAATATCTTTTGTAGCTCTTCACTTGCATCATATGGTTCTCGTCTCATTATATGGAGTAATAACTTTGTATATTTATAACGTATGTAATAACGATCTATACAAGAATTATTTTCATTATATATGCGTTCACATTCCTCTAGACAATTTTCTGCATTTTCAAATTTTAGTTGCCAGATATTAGCATCGGCAAGGACGCGATAATCTTCGGCAAGAAATAATAAATTAGAAATGCGCTTATCACTTTCTACCATTTCATCTATTTTACGTTTTAATGTTTTTATGGCAGTACGGATACTAAGATTAGCATTAAAAAAGTCTAACATATGAAGATATATTTTACCTTTTATTAAATAAGATAATCCCTTTTCAAATTCTGGATCCCCATTTGATGGCATAATATCTGCGTCAATCACTTTATCTACGTAATTTATGCTTTGATTAAAACTATCCATAGCATCATCAAATTTAACTAATTTACGTTCTGATAATCCTTTAACATTATATAATTCAGATTTTAAGTAATCATCCAAACCTTCTTCATTTGTAAGCAACATATTTTTAGCTTGTCTTATCGCTCGATTGAAGTCTTCAACAATGTAATAATAAAATACTTTACCTATTTCTCCTTCTATACCCCAATTTGTATTATCTTTGCGAAGAGCAATAGAAAGTCCACATCGTTTGAGATTAAAAAACATGCCAGAATTATATAACAATCTTCGATTCTCGGAAAAGATGCGAATAAATGTTTGATGAGATAATAGTTCTACACATTTTTGGGGCAATTTTTTATTTAGTTCTTCTAGTTCATTAAGATATCGTCCTAAACCGAAATCAAAATCAAGTTTATCAATGATGCACTTTTGAAAGTCATAATTATCTAGACTTTGGGCTAATAAATCATATTTTTCTAAATTGATTAAAGTTGCGTCATAATATTTGATAACATATTTATTTTCATATTGTTTAGAGTCGTAATCCTTTTTAATGAATTCTAAAAGCTTTGTATAGCCACTTTTTTTGCTGATATAAAATTCTTGAGCAAAATCATCATCATTAGTTAACCAATCTATTAATGATTTATGTAATGGTTCAATAAAGTTATTGCGCATGGGGAATAGACCACTTAAGCGCCCTAATATCTTTTTTAAATCATATTCAGACCAACCTAGATAGTTTTCTAAAAAGTTTATATCTACGGGCTCTTGAGCGATGCATAAAAATTCTAATAATGGTTTCGCAGATTCAAAGTTAATGCCATTATTTATGCCAAATATGCGAGTGAAGCAATCATCAAAAAAGCCATATATACCGACGGGGAAAAAGTCAATATCATCTAAATTTAGATTATCATCTTTTATTTGTTTAGTTATCTCACTTGCATATAGAAATGATCCTTCTGATTTTTGTAATAATACTTCTATTTTAGTTTGAGAAGCATCAGGGAATTGGGTCTTATAATATTCTCTTAAATCTTCTTCTGTTTCATTATGAGAGAGAACATATTCTTTAGATATATATTGTAAAGATCGACGAATTTCTACTTCATTTCTACTTGATATAACAAATTTTAACCAAGGAGGGAGAAGTTTATTCATAGCGGCAAATACACGACATAATTCATTTTCGCCACGCCATGAGGCTTCATCTAAAGCATCTATAATAACTACCACAGGTTGTTCTAAAATTATATCTTGTAATGGTTCTATTAAAAGATATTCAAAAATACGTGCCGTACTCTTTTCAAAGATGAATTCTAAGTCGAGTAATTGCTCAAGTTTTTCTCTATATTGAACAATAGATTCCGATAATTGATAAGCAATAGACGTGATAATATTTTTAGGATTAACTCTATCAGAATTATTAAATTTACAAAAGTGGATAGCTTTTACATATTGGGGATAACGCCACATAAGCATACTTGTAAAGGCCGTTTTTCCCATTCCGGGACGTGAATTTATCCAAAAGATGTTTTTGTTCGAATTAAGAAAATCTTCAAAAGCGTTAAAAGCCGCTTTTCTACCGCAGAAAGTGTTATAGTAGGCAAATGTGTTACTGCGAGATGAAATGGGCTTAAGATATTTTTCTAAGCGATATTGCTTATCGGAAAATTCTCTTTGATAATTACCACTTAAAGCATTTCTTATCACACCTAAAAAGCTTTCATATTTTATAGGTATTAATTCATCATTAGGATCTAAACAATCCATTAAGGAATAATATTGATATTTGTTGATGCTAAGGGGTATTAAAGAATTATCAAGTTTGATGGGAATGATTATGGAATTACTTTCACCTGCCCTACATAATTCATTAAGACAATATCCTTCATGAGAAATAGATCTAGATGAAACAAGAAATAAAAAGTATTTACAAGAGAGTATATGTTGATTGATGATATCTTCCCAATCACCTATTTTTAAATAATCGACATCTAAAAATACATTAAAACCAAAGCTTCGTAAATCAAAAGCAAATTTTTTAACTATTTTATCATGGATATTGTGACCATAGCTTATAAAGACATTATTATCATTCATTCTTCTACCTCTGCAACATCAAAACCATCTAAAAGGCATTGCTTAAATAATTCTTTATTATCAAAATGCATTAAACATACTTTGCCTCGTAGTATAGGAGAAAATGATTTTCGTAATTTATCAATATGTGTATGTATAGAAGAAGTTGAACATGTCACTTCATGATAAATCTTATCTATTTTACCGTTTTTGAGTTCTTTTACAGAACGAACATTTACTTTTGAGGTGTCCCCACTATAGAAGAAAGAAAAATCTCCATAAAAGAAATAACCATAGCTTCCAAATATATGCTTTTGGCTAACGGCTTCGATTTTAAAACCGCATAGCTCATTGGGTATAGGATATATTTCAAAGGGGAAATCTACGCCTGTTAGTTGTAGTAGACGTTTAAGGCGTGACATTTTGGGGTAAAATATGAAAAATCCTTTATGTAAAAACTTTTGATTATAATAGATAAGAGCTTCTAAAGATCCTATATGATCACTATGTAGATGCGTGATAAAGATATAGATATTATTTACATTATCTAAAACATTCTTTTTAAGAAGTCTATTGCAAATACCTTCACCACAGTCAAATAAAAATAAATTGTTATCAAATATAAAATATGCCGATGTATTATATGCATCATAGTTAAATGCAGAACCATTGCCAAGAAAAGTTAATTTCATATTTACTTAAAGATATATAATATCTTTCTCCCTTAAATAAACATAACATAAAAACTTCTTTATAAAACATTCATTTCTCGGCATTTTATACTACTTTCTTTTATTTTTTATAGAGTAAAAATATATGAGATATTAAATCTTTTATTGATGGTAGAATCACATAGAAAGGAATTAATATTTTCTTTGACAGTCAATTGGTAAAAAAAGAATAATTTGAGCCTAAATATAGGCATTTTTATTCGCGTAACTAAATTTTTAATTACCCGTTACTCTATGACGTTTTATTATTCTTATTGCATTTATAATCATAAATATTCCAATGATGGCAGTTAGGCCACATACAACTGCTCCTGTAATCGCATTCATGGAGATAATATTTATCACATCTTTCGCGGTATCAAATTCGCGAAACATCGCAGTTTGTAAGGCTAATATTGACATCATAGCATCCGCGAGATTGATATTTTTTGAAGCTCTTATAGTCATTTCTTTTGTGCTTCTAGTTTTTATAAAATTATAGATGGAAATAATGATTTTATAAAAGGCATAGATGGCATAAATATAGATTGTAACGCCACTATGAACGAATGAATCATTTGCTCTTACCATTTGTAAGATGGCAAAAGAGATAGCGATAGGAAGAAGAGTAAGGAATATTCCACATATGCCATATACACGCGTATCTTTATAATGTGTCATTCCTTCTTCTTGTCCATTCTTGATAGCTTTTTTACGGCGCGCATGATAGATTAAAATGGCGCCACGAAGGATAATAAGAAGCACATAATAAGCAGCCAAAGCTCCAAACCAGATTGAGCCTATAACAACGGCTATAGAGCCATTATAAATAGCAAAGGCGATGTTAATAGCAAATGAGCCAATAGAAAATAGAATAGCTCTAAAGCCATATTCGCGAAATAAGCGATTGAAAAATGGTTTATTTTCTGACCAAGTTAAAGCTAAACTAGATAAATCCTTACGAACTCTTATAATTATAAAAATACAATATCCAATGGTAATAACCATAATTGCAAGACATATAAATCCATATATAGCATAAGAAATTAGATTGTCTTGAGTTAAGATAAGTGTTCCTCCAATTGTAGAAGCTATACCAATAAGCGCTATAATAAGGAAGAACCAAAGCGGAGGACGCATTAAAAAATCTTTAATTTTTTTCATATATTTTACTCCATTATATGTTTCATTGTAGGCCTAACACAAAGTGAAATTATTTCAGATATAAATAAAATATCATCAACACAATCGCGTTTTACCCATTCTAAAGTGATGGCAGTAATGCCACTTAAAAAAAATTTAGACATATAGTAAACAATATTTTTATCCCTTATGCCATATTTTTCGTAAATTGGGACAAATACATTTTCAATTAAAAGGTCATTTGCCGCTTCTACATCAAAAGCATTAGAGCTTTGATATACGCGAAAGATATTCTTATTATCTTTTATAAATTTTAGATATGGAATTATATATTGAGGCGTAATAAAGATTAATTCATCAGCATTTAGCTTATTAATATCAGGTAAACCGATTGTTGTTTGAATATCATTAAAAAATTTAGAAACCAGTTCTTTATGTGTTTCATTGAGAAGATCATATGTATTTTCATAATGGGCATAAAAAGTAGAACGATTAACCCCTGCTTTTTTACATATATCCATAATAGTAATATCTATAAATGGTTTGTGCTCTAAAAGCGCAATAAGGGCATTATTCATTTTAATAGCGGTATTATGAAATTTAGCTTGTGATTTATTCATAGGACTCCTTTTAATGAATTCTAGCATATGGGTAATATTAAGACAATAAAATAGTATGTAGTCCAGTTTTTAACTAAATTTTTATTTAGAAACCAACATTATTCGTTTTTTATGTTGTGGAGATTTATATAGTTCAATGGTAAATTAATCTTAGAGAAGGACAAAAGTATGACAAAAAAGATTAAAATCGTAAAGTTAACAAAAGAAGAAGATGAAGCATCAGCCTTAAATGAAAAGGACTTTATGGAATTTCTTTTAGCTAAGACTTATGAAGAACAATTAGTGATACTTTTAACTCATTCTCAAAAAAATAATAACTTTATAGCTCAAAGGAGGAAAAAAATGGAAAACTATAATGAAGGCTATGTTGTGAGCCAAGAAGAAATTGCACAACAATTTGAGGAATTTTGTCATACAAAAGGAATTGTTGCTAAATTTAAAGTTGCTTTTCTTCAAATGGGTGAAAATACTCGTAAGCAACACGAATTGGATAAAGCTAATATTGATGCCGTAAAAAATTCCCAAGAAAACAAGGAATTTAGTGAATTTCTTCACACTAAAGGATTAAAAGCTAAATATCGCTTAGTAATTGAAAATATTAAAAAAGGGGCCGCAAGAGCAAATGAAGATACGGCAAAAAGAATTGATGAACTCAATGCGAGAACTAGAGCTCACATCAATTCTCAAACTAGAGGAAATAATGTTAAGACTATGGAATATAGTATTGAACAATTATCTGCTGAATTTAATGCCTTTTTAAAGGAAAAAGGTCTTGATGATAAATATTCTATACAAATCGTTGAAGAATAAAATTTATAAAGTTAAATAAGCATAAATATTTGATTTTCATTATGCCTAATAATCATGGTCATATATAACTTCGTATTTTAGTTAGAGGTGCAATCTTATTTAAATGAACTTCTGTATATGGGTATAAATGCCCGTCTTGTATCTTAAAGTATCATTTAGTTAAGGACTTGTACCTCTATCTATTATAGCTTCTATAGTTTAAATGGCTTTGACTTGATAATAAAAAAGGAGAAAAAAATGAAGAAAACGATAGAGATTATGGAAAATGGCATAAAAAAAGAACGTGTGGTAAGCTATATTCCCTTTCGTTATATCTTTAATATCATTTTGATCTTGCTAGAGGTTATCGCAGTTATTACTATATTGATTCTTATTACTATTTATGTACCTTATTTTTTTATCGCGGTATTAGTAACTCAAATTGGAGTAGCAATTAGTATCATTGGAAGAAATGACAATCCAGATTATAAATTGCCATGGTTATTTTTGGTACTTTTTATTCCTATTATTGGCTTTATGCTCTATTTCATGTTCTATTCAAGAAACTTAAGTCATAAACAACAAAAGAAAATAGAAAAAATAAAGAATGAACTCGTTTTAAAAGATGATGAAGAAGAATTTTTAAAATTAAAAGAGATAGATGCTTATGTCTATACTCAAGCTCTTGCTTTAAAAAAACTATCTTCTTCACATTTATATACCAATACAAAAATAACATATTTTTCTCTTGGTGATGAATTATTTCCGGCTTTAATTGAGGATTTAAAAAAGGCTCAAAAATTTATTTTTATGGAATATTTTATTATTGAAAATGGGCTTTTTTGGGACATGATTTTAAATGTTTTAAAAGAAAAAGCAAAATCTGGTATTGAAGTTCGCATTATCTATGATGACATAGGTTGCATGATGACGCTTCCGGGAAATTATTATAAGAAACTAGAGCATTGTGGTATAAAATGTGTCCCTTTTTCTAAACTTCAAGGGCAAGCAAATAATAAATTTAATAATCGAAGCCACCGTAAAATTGCGATTATTGATGGAAAAATTGCTTATACTGGAGGTATTAATCTTGCCGATGAATATATTAATCGCGTTATAAAATATGGGCATTGGAAAGATGTAGGAATAAGATTAGTAGGTGAAGCTATAAATGAGTTTACTAGATTATTTTTAATCGATTATAATCTCAATGATAAAAAAGCAAAAGACATATTTTCCTCTTACTATTATCAAGAAGAAATTAAAGAAGAAGGATATTGTATTCCCTTTGGCGATGGCCCAAAGCCCATTTTTGAAAGACAAGTGTCTAAAAATGCAATTATGAATCTTTTAAATGGCGCCCAAAAATATGTATATATAACAACACCATATCTCATCATCGATAATGAATTAATGTCAACGATAGAAAATTGTGCTCTTCGTGGTGTTGATGTGCGAATTATTACCCCTCATATTCCAGATAAGAAGGTTGTTTTTTTAATGACAAGAAGTTATTATTCAAGATTAATTAATGCTGGAGTAAGAATATATGAATATGAAAAAGGATTTATACACGCCAAAACGTATATTGCAGATGGGAAAGTGGCTATAGTTGGAACCATTAATCTTGATTATAGATCTTTAGTTCACCATTTTGAAAATGGGGTGTGGATGTATCAATGTAAAGCTATTAATGATATGGAAAAAGATTTTTTGAATACACAAGAAAAATCGCTTGAATATCATAAAGATATGCTTAAACAAAACTTATGGACGCGCTTTATTAGATCTTTAGTTAAAATTTTTGCTCCGCTTCTTTAATACGACACTTTTAAGTATTTATGTTGTGGTGATTTTATTAAAAATAGATTAAGTTAAATATAGATAGATAAGGAGAGAGTATGAGGACATATAAAGCACAACCACTTGATTTAATGCAATATATAAATACTAAATATCATGAACCATTTATACATGAAAAGATAGTTTTTAAGAATTCTATTGATATTAATCATTTAAAGGATGCAATAGATAAATTAATAGATGTATTTCCTATTCTTAAGTGTACTTATCACTTTGAGGATAATACATTTTTGGAAAATGAGATATCCGCGGATGATCTAGTTGTTATATCAAAAGGTAGAGATGATGATATTATATTGCTAACGGAATCATTAGATTTAAAAAAGCAATTTATTAAATTTACTATATGTGATAAAACACTTTATATAACTATAAGTCATCTTGTTACCGATGGAAGTGGTTTTAAAACACTTCTATATGCCTTATGTGATATTTATAATGGTAAAGAAGAAAATTATGACTTTCTTATGAAAAGAGATATTGCCTTATTATTTAAAGATGTAAAGAAGCCATCTATGATAAAGATGCTTGCGTCAGTTTTAAAAAGTTATAAAAATAGACCTGTTTATGAAAAGAAAGATATAGAAAGTTTATATATTGTAGAACGAATTCTTGATGCCAAAGTTATGAAAGAAGTGCATAGATTAGCAAAAGAAAATAAGGCTACTCTTAACGATGTATTTATGACGGCTTATGCTATTGCTATTAAGCGACTTTGTAAGGAAGATAAAATTAATATTCCCTGTAATGTTGATCTGAGAAAATATACGCGCGAATTGATGGGTAGTGCAAATCTTACGGGAACATTAAATTTAAATATTAAAATCAAAAAAGATATGGACTTTATGAGCTGCTTAAAAGAAACATCACGTTTAATGAATAAACAAAAAAAATCTTTAAATGATATAGCAGGCCCTATGTTACTTGTTAAAAAATATAAAAAGACTAGTTTAGAGAAATTTTTAAAGACTTATGGGAGTTTAAATACATCTCCATTTGTGGATTATACAAACTTAGGAATAATCGATGAAAAAAGATTACATTTTAATGATTTAGAAATCATAAATGCCATTAGTTATAGCAGTGTACAAAAAGCCCCTTATTTTCAAATTGCTATTTCTTCTTTTAAAGGAGCAACTACTTTTTCAAGTATATTCTTATGTGGCAAAGAGGAAAAAAAGAAAATTGATCTATTATTAGATTGTGTAGTAGAAGAAATCATTCAATTTATTAATGAATAAAGTTAGTTAGAGGCATAAAGATGTAAAAAGACTCAACCCAAGAGTCTTTTTATTTTGGATAATTTATTTACTATTTTTTAATATTATGTTATATTTTTTACAAAATTTTAACATTTTAGAAATATCTTATAAATAGTGATTGGTTAAAATGGTAGCGTAATGTGGAGGTATAGGTATGGTTAAAATTCTTGTTGTGGAAGATGAAAAGGCCTTAAATTACTCAGTATGCTCTGTTTTGCTAGAGAATGGATATGAAGTTATGGCTTGCTATAATGGTGAAGAAGCACTTAGTGCTTTAGAAGAGACAAATTATGATATGATTGTTACTGATGTAATGATGCCAAAGATGGATGGCTTTGCTCTTGCTCAAGAGGTGCGCAAATATGATAAACAAATTCCCATACTTTTTATGACCGCTCTTGATGATAAACCATCAAAACAACATGGTTATGAAATCGGTATAGATGATTATGTTGTTAAACCCTTTGATAATGATCTTTTAGTTCTTAGAATTAAGGCGCTTCTAAGAAGGGCAAATATTGAAAGATGTCGCGAACTTGTCGCCGGAAATTTAAGAATGAGTAAAGATGAGCATACAGCAATAGTTGATGGAGTTGAGCTTCTTCTTACGGTAAGAGAATTTGATCTCTTATTCAAATTGCTTTCATTTCCCAAAAGAACATTTACGCGTAATCAATTGATGGAAGAGTTTTGGGGCTATGATAGTTCTGCGACATCTAGAACCGTAGATGTCTATATGGCTAAAATCAGAGATAAAACCTCAAGTTGTAATGGATTTGAAATATTAACGGTTCATGGACTAGGTTATAAAGCGGTATTAAAATGAATAATAGATTAGCATCATTTATTAGACTTACAGTCTTTTTTGCTTTAGTTGCTTCAATTGTTACAGTGGCTGTTGTAGCTTATGGTACGATAGAAGCCTATGTAGAAAATACTATCGTTATTGCTCTTGTTATGCTCATAGTAGTGCTTTTTCTATCTGCGCTTTTAACGCTTATTGATTATCTTCGCAATAAATATACAGTAGAAAAAAGGGTAGAAGATATTCTTAAAGCCACAAACGCCATTGCTTCTGGAGATTTTTCTATAAGATTATCTACACATCATCGCTTAAAATATTATGACCAATTTGATTATATAAATGAAAATATTAATAAAATGGCTGCGGAATTAGGTAGAATGGAAGTTATTCATGTCGATTTTGTATCAAATCTATCTCATGAAATAAAAACGCCTCTAGCAGTCATTCAAAATTATGCTACTTCATTACAAAATACTTCTCTTGATGAAAAAACAAAACAGAAATATGCTAGTACTCTTGGAGAAGCTGCGAAGAGATTAACAATACTTGTTACTAATATCTTAAAGCTTAATAAATTAGATAATCAGGATCTCATAGTAGAAAAAGAAACGTTTAATCTATCTGAGGCTCTAGTGGAATCTGTGCTCTCATTTGAAGATTTAATAGAGCAAAAAAACATCGATTTGATCTGTGATATAAAAGAAAATGTCATGTTAACATCTTCCCCAAGTTATTTAGAAATTGTATGGAATAACCTTTTGTCAAATGCCATCAAATTCACGGAACCCAATGGAACAATTACCATCACTCTTAAAGAAGAGGAGCAGAGCGTTATAGTTTCTTTTAAAGATACGGGGTGTGGCATGAATGAAGAAACAGGAAAACATATCTTTGATAAATTCTATCAAGGCGATACATCTCATGCTACGGAAGGCAATGGCTTAGGTCTTGCTCTTGTTAAAAGAGTTATAGATAGAATTGGGGGTACTATTTCTGTTAATAGTGAACTTAATGTCGGTAGTACATTTACTATCGAATTAGATAAAAACGCGAGGATTGTCTAAAATGAATGAAGATAAGTTTCAATATAGTTATCACGCACCTACAGAGAAAGAGCGAAGAGAAATTGAAGATATTCGCAGTGCTTATTTAGATGAATCTAATAAGAATAATGATTCAAATGTCAAAGATAGTAAGATTAATAATCTTAAAGATCTTCATAAAAAAGTCACAAGACCGCTTAAAATTTTTTTAATAATAGAAATAATTCTTGGCATTCTTTTTTTAGGAGTTGGTATGTCTATTGTTTTAACCATTGAATATTTCTATATTGGTATTCCTATTGGTGTTTTTGGACTTCTTATTTTAAGCATAATATATCCT
>X41_Pika__coassemble_31_pt1 | contig 13371 bp, 10 predicted proteins | sample X41_Pika__metabat2_high_PE_003 | metagenome-assembled genome bin X41_Pika | reverse complement strand
GCTTTTTTCCTATATTTATTGATTCTAAAAAATGTTGTATGTAGATTTTCCTATTTCGCTTATGTTTTGAAGTTATTATTTTAAACACTTTTAAGGATATTGATAACATAAAATTCCCTAGAAATAGGCATATTTTTAATTTTTAAAAACAACAAAAAATGTTGTATGGGAAGAATAGATATAGCTTTTTTGACTAAATATATCTTAAACACTTTTTAAGATAGGTAATGATAAAAACCACCTATTTTTAGGCATTTTTCTTATATTTATAGAGTCTAAAAAAATGTTGTATGGAGATTTGCTATTTTATTTATGTTTTGAAGTTGCTTATTTAATAAATATAATCTTTCTTATTTAGTCTAAGATTATAAATATCGCTTTTTATTTTTCTCTTATCTAATCATTCATGATATAACTTTGAGGTGGAGAAAAAAATGGACTTATCAACTTTTAATTTACCTCAAAAAGAAGGAATAACAACGTCCTCAAAATATACGCGCATTATCGCGGGTGCTGGAAGTGGAAAGACTCGCGTTTTAACATATCGCATCATGTATTTATTAGAGCAAGGTCTTGCTTTACCAACTGGCATCATGGCTATTACTTTTACAAATAAAGCTGCCGAAACGATAAAAAATAGAGTGCAAGGGATATTAGGTTCTATTCATGATATGAGTTTATGTACTATCCATTCTTGGTGTGCCCGCTTTTTAAGAAAGGAGAGTCATCATCTTAATTTTCCTCATGATTTTACGATTTTAGATGAAGATGATACGCATAAAGTAATGAAAGATATCTTTGCTTCACTTGGTTATATGCGTAATGATCCTAGAATTTCGGAATGCTTAAATTGGATATCTAATAATAAAAATAAAGGATTAGGCTATGAAGATGTTTTAGATCTACCAGAATATAATTATGAAATGAAAGAATTTAAACATTTCTTTCGTCTATATGAACAAAGAAAGAAAACTTTAAATGCTTTAGATTTTGATGATTTATTATTAAAGACTATTGAAATATTAAAAAATAAAGATAATGGAGTACAAAAAAGATATCAAAGTAAAATAAGTCATATTTTAGTTGATGAATTTCAAGATATTAATGATGTGCAATTCTATTTAATTACTTTATTATTATCTCCATATGCCGAACTTTATGTAGTAGGTGATCCTGATCAAACTATCTATACATGGCGTGGGGCTAATAATCAAATTATTTTAAATTTAGAAAAAAGTTTAAAAGCGATTTATAAAGATGCAAGAGTTAGAACTATTGTCTTAAATCAAAATTATAGATCTACTAAAAAGATTTTAAATATGGCTAATTTAGTCATTGCAAAAAATAAAGATAGAGTTAAAAAAGATTTAATCTCTATGCAAGAAGAAGGTGAAGATGTTTCTTTTTGTGAAGGAGCCTCAGCCAAAGATAGCGCCCATTATATTGTTAATACGATAAAAGAATTACATGACGAAGGTAATAAATATAATTCTATTGCCATATTATATAGAGCCAATTTTGTATCAAGAGAAATAGAAACGCTTTTAAGTCGATATGATATTCCTTATCGCATCTATGGAGGTATTAGATTCTATCAAAGAAAAGAAATTAAGGATTTGATATCTTTCTTTGATCTATTGATAAATCCATCTAATGACTTATCATTTTTAAGAATTATTAATGTACCAAAAAGACAGATAGGACAAAAGTCTATTGATACATTAGTCTCTGAATCTCAAAATAATTCTTTATCTTTATATGAATATATTTTAAATAGTGAAAAATTACCCCTTCCTTTAAAAAAAGAAAAAGCTTTAAAAGATTTAGTTAATATTTTAGAGAAGACAAAATTAGAAATAAAAGAAGTCGATAAAAAAGAAATACCAATCGTATTATTTAACATGTTAAAAGAGATTGGTTATGATCGCGAATTAAAAGAAGATAGAAGCACAGAAGAAGAAAGAAGAGAAAATATTGATGAATTAATGGCGAGTATGGAAAAGCATTTTCAAGATAATAATGCCACTTTTGAAGACTTTGTAAGCAATGCGATTCTTCAAAGCAGTCAAGATGAAGTTGAAGATGGTGATTATGTTTTATTAATGACAGTACATACCGCGAAAGGTTTAGAATTTGATAATGTGTTTGTCTATCGTTTATGTGAAGGTATATTTCCTTCTTCAAGAGCTATAGATGAATCTATAAATGGCTTAGAAGAAGAAAGAAGACTTGCTTATGTGGCCTTTACTAGAGCGAAAAAAAGATTATTTTTAACGACAGATCGCGATTATGATTTTCGAACTGGAGAACATTATAAACCTTCAAGATTTATTAAAGAAGGAGGAGTTAAACCCAAAAAGAATCAACCAAATATTAGTCAAGAATTAAAGGATTTAAGAGAATTTTATAAAGAAGAAAATAATCCTTATAATACCTCAAAAACTAAATACTTTTCCGGATGGAATATAGGAGATAAACTCTTTCATGATACATTTGGTAATGGTGTAGTATTAAAGGTAAATAAAGATACAATTGTGGTGCAATTTGAAAATCCCAAATTTGCTCAAAAGACCTTAATTGCCCGTCATTTTATGCTTCATAGGCGCTAGGAGAAAGATATGGATGAAAAGAAAAGAATTGAAGAATTAAGGGAATTATTAAATCGTTATAATTATGAATATTACGTTAATGATGCCCCCTCTGTTAGTGATCAAGAATATGATCGCTTGATGAATGAACTCATAATGTTAGAAAAAAAATATCCCGAGTTAATTATACCTTCTTCCCCTTCTCAAAGAGTGGGAGGAGAAGTGATATCTTCTTTTTCGCGCATCTATCATAAAAGGATGATGTTATCTTTAGCTAATGCTTTTTCGCGCGATGATATTTATGATTTTGATCGTAAGATAAAAGAAGTTATTCATGTTGATGAAGTTGAATATATGTGCGAAATGAAAATTGATGGTTTAGCTATGTCTTTAACTTTTGATGATGGTAACTTTTTATATGCCGCCACAAGAGGAGATGGAACTATTGGAGAAGATGTCTCTTCTAATATTAAAACTATCCGTTCTATTCCTTTAAGAGTCGATGATAAAAGAGAATTTGAAGTGCGAGGAGAAGTCTTTATGCCTTTAAAAAGTCTATTTCGCCTCAATGAAGAAAGAAAAAATAAAGGAGAAGAATTACTAGCTAATGCGCGCAATGCGGCAGCTGGGTCAATAAGACAATTAGATTCATCAATCGCGGCGAAAAGAGGACTTGATGCTTATTGGTATTATTTCGTGGACGCCCTAGATTATGGTTTTGATAAGCATTCTGATTCTTTAAATTATTTAACTTCTCTTGGTTTTAAAACAAATCCTGAAAGAAGAATATGTCATGGTGTTAATGAAGTTTTAGATTTTATTGATGAATATACCAAAAAAAGAAAGACGCTTGCTTATGATATTGATGGTATCGTCATTAAAGTTAATGATTTAAAATATTATAAGACTTTAGGATATACCGCTAAAACGCCAAAGTGGGCCATAGCTTATAAATTTCCTCCAGAAGAAGTAATTACTAAATTAGAAGATATCATCTTTACAGTTGGTAGAACGGGTAAGATTACACCAAATGCGGTTTTATCTCCGGTGCGCTTACAAGGTAGTATGATAGCGCGCGCTACTTTACATAATGAAGATTTCGTGGTTTCTAAAGATATTAGAGTTGGTGATTATGTTTCGCTTCGTAAAGCAGGAGATGTAATTCCAGAAGTAGTTAGACCCATTGTTTCCAAAAGAATAGGTTTAGAAGTACCATTTAAAATGATCGATACTTGTCCAATATGCAATACTCCATTAATAAAAAAAGATGCCATGCACTTTTGCCCAAATATTCATTGTGAAGCAAGAAAAATAGAAGGATTAATTCATTTTGCCTCTAAAGATGCCATGGATATAGAAGGACTAGGGGATAAAAATATAGAACAATTCTTCAATCAAGGATTTTTAAAATCGATAAGTGATATATATCGTTTAGGTAGTTATGCTCAAGATATTATGTTACTTGATGGATATGGGCAAAGAAGTGTAGTTAAATTGCTTGATGCCATTGAATTAAGTAAAAAGAATTCTTTAGAAAGATTACTATTTGGTCTAGGTATAAAGGAAGTAGGAAGTAAATTAGCTAAAACCTTATCAATGCATTTTAAAACGATTGATAATTTAATTAGTGCCAGCGTAGAAGACTTATTAAATATTCGAGATGTAGGGGAAATCTCAACAAAATCTATCTATAATTTCTTCCATGAAGAAAGAAATATTACGCTAATTAATGAATTAAAAGAATTAGGTTTAAATATGACTTATCTTGGTAAAGCAAAAGCTGATTATGAAAATTATTTTAAAGGCAAAACAATTGTTTTAACGGGAACTTTATCATCAATGGGAAGAAAAGAAGCAAGTGAAGAATTAGAATTACTTGGAGCTAAAGTTACTTCGTCAGTTTCAAAAGTAACAGATATGGTAATTTATGGAGTTGAAGCGGGAAGTAAATTAGATAAAGCTCAAAAATTAAATATTTTAACACTTGATGAAGAAGCATTTTTAAAACAATTAGAATTAGCAAAAAAGGGAGGAGAAGAATGAAAGAGATAACTTTAGAATTATTAAAGAATTGCGCATCTAATTTAATGTTTGAAATGAAAGAAGAAGAGTATGAAACTCTTTTAAAAGAATTTCAAATCGTACAAGAACAATTCGCGCATATCGGTCATATTAAAGGCATTAATGAAGTAGAACCGATGACTTTCCCATTTATGGTTGAAGGAGTTAGCTTAAGAGAAGATGAAGTTAAACCATCTTTAAGTAAAGAAGAGGCTTTAAAAAATGCCAAAGACACATTTGCAGATCAAATTCGTCTTCCAAAGGTGGTGAACTAAATGAGTTATTTAGATAAGACAATTGAAGAATTACATGAATTATTAGTAAATAAAGTCATTACTCCTTATGATTTAACTTTAGAGGCCATTAATAAAGCTAAAAAAGATTTAAATAATTCTTTTGAAACAATTATTGAAGATGAGGCTTTAGAGTTTGCTTCTACTTTAGTAGAACCTGAAGTTGATAATTTATTATGGGGTATACCATATGTTGCTAAAGATAATTTATCTACAAAAGGAATATTAACGACCGGATCAAGTGATATTTTAAGTGATTATATTCCTCCTTTTGATGCCACAGTTATTCAAAAATTAAAAGAAAAGAAAGCTATCTTAATCGGAAAGACAACTCTTGATGAATTAGCAATGGGTGGCACAGGTACAAGCGGTCATAAAGGATATACTTATAATCCTTATGATCCTAGTCATAAATATATGATAGGTGGATCTTCTTGTGGCTCAGCAAGTAGTGTAGCAAGTAACATAGTTCCTTTTTCTTTAGGTAGTGATACAGGTGACTCCATTCGTAAACCTGCTTCATATGGAGGCCTAGTAGGCATGAAGCCAACTTGGGGAAGAATTTCTAGATTTGGTCTTTTTCCTTTCGCGCCTTCTATGGATCATGTAGGTTATTTTACGCGTTCTATTTTTGATGCCGCAGTGGTCTTAGAAGCTCTTGAAGGCCATGATGAAAATGATATGACTTCTTCTTATAAAGAAGGGCACTTTTATAGTAAGAATCTATCATCTTCTTTAAATGGTAAAAAGATTGCTATCATTCAAGAAATATATGATTCCATTCATGATGATACAATTAAAAATAGTTTTCTTAAGACTTTAAATTATTTAAAAGAAGCAGGGGCTAAAGTTTCCTTTGTCTCCATTGATAAAGAGATATTAAAAGCTATATTTGGGACTTATTTTGTCCTTTCATGCGCGGAAGCTACAAGTAATAATGCAAATCTAGATGGTATTAAATTTGGGTTAAGATGTGGCGAAGAAAAAAGTTATCAAGAAGTGATGAATAAGGCGCGTAGCAAAGGCTTTGGAGAATTAATTAAAAGAAGGTTTGTAATTGGTAGTTATTCACTTTTTAAAGAAAATCAAGAAGAATTATTTTTATTAGCCCAAAAAGCAAGAAGAATAATCGTTAATAAAGTAAATGAAATTTTTAAGAGTTATGATGCTATATATGCTCCATGTGGAGGTAAAATTCGTAATGCCTTTGATAGCAATGATGATCGTTTAGATGAAGATTATTTAATCGCGGAAAATCATATGGCTATTGGTAATTTTGGCGGTTATCCTTCTTTATCTTTACCGATTGGTCTAGATAATAATTTCCCATATGGGGCTAATATCACAGGTCGTCCATTTGAGGAACAAACGGTCTTTGATATTGCCTATTGTATTGAAAATAAGACCGGATTAAAAAATCTTTCTATAGAAAGGAGAAAAAATTAGATGAATTATGAAGCAGTAATTGGTATAGAAATACATGTGGAAATGAAAACAAAAAGTAAGATGTTTTCATCTTCATCCAATGCTTTTGGAGATGATCCAAATACAAATGTTTCTCCTCTTGATATGGCTTTTCCTGGGTCTATGCCTATAGTTAATAAAAAAGCGGTGGAAAATGCCATAAGAGTATCTAATGCTTTACATATGCATATCGATCAAGAGATATGGTTTGATAGAAAGAATTATTTTTATAGTGATTTACCCAAAGGTTATCAAATAACTCAACAAAGAAGGCCTCTAGGAAGTGACGGTTATGTTGATATTGAAATTGATGGAACGATAAAAAGAATCCATATTGAAAGACTTCATATGGAAGAAGATACTTGCAAGCAACTCCATTTATCTGATTGTTCTTTATTAGATTATAATAGGGCGGGCACTCCATTAATAGAAATCGTATCTAAACCCGATATGCATAATGGAGAAGAAGCAAGCCGTTATGTTGATGCTATTCGATCTATTGTTATTTATAGTGATGTAAGCGATGGAAAAATGGAAGAGGGATCACTTCGCTGTGATGTAAATATTTCTATTCGACCACAGGGTAGTTCTATTTTAGGCACCAAAGTAGAAATTAAAAATTTAAATTCTATTTCTAATGTGGCAAAAGCCATCGATTATGAAATTAAAAGACAAAGCATCATGTTAGATCAAGGAGAAGTTATCGAACAAGAAACAAGACGCTATGATGAAACAAGAAGAGAAACTGTCTTAATGCGTAAAAAAACAGATTCGGTTGATTATAAATATTTTACGGAACCTAATATTCCACCTATTAAAATATCAGATGAATTTGTAAAAAGAGCTATTGATACTTGTCCAGAACTCGCGGAATCTAAAATCAATCGTTATAAAAAGTTAGGTTTAACTTTACAAGAAGCTATGCAAATGGTCCAAGATAAAGATTTAACTTTATATTTTGATGAATGCTTAAGATATTATAGTGACGCTAAAGCGATTTGGAACTTTTTACTTGTTGATGTTTTAGCCTATCTTAATAAAAAAGGACAAAAGAGTAGTGATTTTACTTTAAATCCCAAATTATTAACCGATTTATTAAAGATTGTTGCTAAAGGAGATATCTCTTATGCTCAAGGAAGAAAAGTTTTTGAAGCAATGTGTGAAAAAGAAGAAGATCCTCTTGTTATTATTGATCGATTAGGTTTAAAACAAAATTCTAATGAAGATGAAATTAGAACTTTATGTGAAGAAGTCTTAAAAGAAAATCCTCAATCTGTAAGTGATTTTAAAGCTGGTAAAGATAGAGCTATGGGCTTTTTAATTGGACAAGCTATGAAGAAATCTAAAGGTAAAGCAAATCCTAAAGTGATTTCTAAATTAATGGTAGAATTATTAAATAAGGAGTAAAAAAATGATTGGTTTAGTTATATTAGGGGACGGATTTGAAATAGGAGAAATGACGATCCCTTGTGATTATTTATTTAGGGCTGGTATTAAAACAATTAAGGCATCTGCCATGGATACATTATTGGTTAAAAGCCAAGATGGGGTTAAAATTGAAGCCGATATTTATTTAAAAGATGTTTTTTTAGATGATTATGATTTTTTATTTATTCCAGGAGGAAAAGCAACTTTTACAACTTTAAAAAATAGAAAAGATATTGATGATGTTATCCTCCATTTTGCTTCTTTAAATAAATGGATTTTTTCCATCTGTGCGGCTCCTTCTTTAATCGGTAGATTAGGTTTATTAAAGGGTTTAGATTTTACATGTTTTCCCGGATTTGAACGCGAAATAATTGGAGGAAATCACGTCTTAAATAATGTGGTCATAAGTAAAAATTATATCACCGCGAAATCCGTTTATTATGCTGAAGAATTTGCATTAAATATCATAAATGCCTTAAAAGGAAAAGACATGATGCATAAAGTTTATAATGAGGTAAGAGGATTATAATGGTTAATGAATTACCGCGTTATAGCAAAGGAGAAGAAATATTTAATGCCGTCACCCATATTGTAGGTGGCGCTTTAGGTATTATTATTTTAGTTTTAACAACGACTTTTATCTCTCTTACATCTCATAATGGATGGGAAATATTTTCTTGTATCATCTATGGATTAAGCGTCATAACTCTATATACGATGTCAGCTTTATATCATTTTCTTTCTCCAAAATTAAGTGCGAAAAGAGTATTTCGTATCTTAGATCATTGCACCATCTTCTTTTTAATCGCTGGAACTTATACTCCATGCCTAGTCATTGGTTTAGGTGTTGGTAATTATACTCCAGATTATGCCTTAATATTATTATTAGTGGTTTGGATATGTGCTATTTTAGGAATTACTTTTAATGCCATTAATATGCATTGGAAAGTGATAAAAATCTTATCGCAAGTATTTTATTTAATATCTGGTTGGTCTATTTTAATCGCTTTTGAGCCGATATTAAACGTAATGGGACCATTGGGTTTTTCTTTGATGTTAAGTGGCGGTGTATTTTATACAGTTGGGGCAATATTATATGCCTTAGGCAAAAGAAAAAAATGGATGCATTCCATCTTCCATCTTTTTGTTTTAGGAGGAACAATAGTGCAATTTTTTGCCATATTATTCTTTATAATTCTTTAAAAAAGCCTTAAAAAATGCTACAATCGCTTCGCAATTAGATTTAATTTGTCCCAGTAGCTCAGGGGATAGAGCACACGCCTCCTAAGCGTGGGGTCGGAGGTTCAATTCCTCTCTGGGACGCCACTTTAGGAGATGACCATATTTAGTCGTCTTTTTATTTAGAAATAGAATAATTATTTATTGTTACTTTAAAAGCCAATCGATTAGATTTTCCACGATGATGCCATTATAGTTACCGATGGTAAATTTATCTAAGGTTAAGATAGTCTTTTTATAATTATCTTTGACTATGGCAAGTGGAGTTAATTCCCTTTTAAGTGTATTTTCATCTAATAGACTTAAAGATACTTGATAATATTCTTTTATACCATTTTTCTCCGTTATAAAATCAATTTCATTTTCGTTTAGTTTTCCTATATATACATTATATTGACGTCTTTTTAATTCTAAAAAAACAATATTTCAAGTATAAATCCAATGTCTAAAGGATTTTTAGCTATTAGTAAGCTCCTTAATCCTATATCCACGGCGTAGTATTTTTTATTTGTTTTTAAAATTTCTTTGCCTTTTAAATCATATCGTTCTACAGGATAAAATATAAAAGCTTTACAAAGAGCACTTACATATTTACTTATGGTATGATCTGAAACTCTTCGATTATTTGAATTTAAATAATTTGTAATTTTTTTAATGGAAGTAGGATTTCCAATGACATCAAAAAGATATTTTGCAACTGATTTTAGAAGTGGAATATCGGTATTTCTATTATTCTTATCTAATCTACTTTGTCTTTCTATAATATCTTTAATGATGATTGTATTATATACACTTTCTAAATATTGGTTAACTTTTATTTTATCGTCACCTAGCAAAGTACAATAAGGAAACCCTCCGCTTATCATATAATCATTAAATGGACTAGAAAAAGTTATAATTTTTTCCATTTTTTCTTTTATACTATAAAAAAATCTTTGTAGTTCTCATTTTATCTTTTGAACTAGAAAAAGTTTCTATTTTTTGTCTTTTTTTCTTTTACGCTATAAAAACTCTTAAACTTTTTATTTTTTTATTATATTATATTTTTGAGGTGAAAAAATGATCTTAAGAAAACAATATATTGCTAAATTAATTGCTTTAAAGGATAAACAAGTTATAAAGGTTATCACGGGTATTCGTCGTGTGGGAAAATCAACACTCTTAGAACTTTTTAAAGAATATCTTTTATCAAATGGTGTGTCAGAAAATAACATTATTTCTATCAGTTTTGATATGCTAGATAATCGTAATTTACTTGATTATATCGAGCTATATAAATATATTGCCGATAAATTAAATCCTAATGAAATGAATTATGTATTTCTTGATGAAATACAAGAAGTAAAGAATTTTCAAAAGACAGTTAATTCATTATTTGCTAAAAAGAATGTCGATTTATATATAACTGGATCCAATGCATACCTTTTTTCCTCTGAGCTTGCTACTCTTTTATCGGGAAGATATATAGAAATAAAAATGCTTCCTTTTTCATTTAAGGAATATTATTCTTTTGTAAAAGGAGATAAAAAAGAAGCCTTTTGGAAATATTTCCAAAATGGTGGTTTCCCTTATGTGAGTCAAATAAAAGATGAAGAAGCAAGAAGAGATTATCTAGAAGGTGTTTTTAATACAGTTATTATTAAAGATGTATTAAACCGTAAAAGCATCTTAGATATTAATGTTTTCTATTCATTAGTTCGTTACCTAATGAATAATATAGGAAACATTGTTTCAATCAAAAAAATCGCTGATAGTCTTAAGACGTTTGGCTATAATACGACCCCAACTACTATTGGTAATTATATTGATGCACTCAAAGAAGCATTCGTTTTTTATAAAGCGGAACGATATGATGTTCGAGGGAAAGAACTTTTAAGATCTTTAGAAAAATATTATCTTGTAGATTTAGGGTTTTTAAGAGCTATGTTTAAAGAAAATAGAAGTAATATTGGTTTTGGTTTAGAAAATATAATTTATTTAGAATTATTAAGACGTGGTTATAAGGTGATGATTGGAAAAATAGGTGATAATGAAGTCGACTTTATCGCCGAAAAAGAAGATGAAAGGATATATTTTCAAGTTGCATATTCGGTTCTTGATCCTAGTACATTTGCTAGAGAAATAGCTCCATTAAAACGCATACGCGATAATTATCCTAAATATATTTTAAGTCTAGATGATTATCCTATGTATGAAGGGGGTATTAAAACAATTAATATTATTGATTTTCTTTTACAAGAATAATGATTGAATTTAATTTTTATATTATTTATACCTGCGCACTATCTGGCTTTTTATGATAATTATAGGTGCGTATTATCCATGCTTTAAGCATCTTTTATCTTGCGCACTCTCTATTTACATGCCATAATATACTTGGAGAAAAGATATGATATTTAAAAGAAAAGCATATGATGTGCTCTTAAAATGGAAAAAGGAGTGTCTAGGGAGTCGTGCCATATTAATTGAAGGTGCTAGACGCGTTGGTAAATCAACAATAGCAGAAGAATTTGCCAAAAATGAATATAAATCTTATCTATTAATTGATTTTTCTAAAGTAAACAATACTATCAAACAGTATTTTTATGATTATCTAGAGGATTTAGACACTTTATTTATGCTCTTAATGAGTGCTTATAATATCAATCTTTATCAAAGAGAATCAGTTATCATCTTTGATGAAGTACAATTTTTTCCAAGGGCTAGAGAATGCATTAAACACTTAGTAAAAGATGGAAGATATGATTATATTGAAACTGGTTCTTTGATTTCTATTAAGGAAAATGTAAAAGATATTTTAATACCTTCCGAAGAGAGAAGTTTTAAAATGTATCCCCTTGATTTTGAAGAATTTTGTTTAGCTATGAATGAAGAAATATTACTAGATTATATTAAAAAATGCTTTGCTAAACGCGTTTCTTTAGATGATGGAATCCATAAAAAAGCTATGCTTTTATTTAAACAATATCTACTTATCGGAGGGATGCCTCAGAGTGTGAGAGCTTTTATAAATAGTAAGAAACAATTTATAAATGCAGATATTGAAAAAAGGGACATTTTAAAATTATATCGACAAGATATCATGAAAATTAAATCTCCATACAGATCTAAAACTCTTGCTATATTTGATCAAATACCTAGTTTATTATCTAGGCATGAAAAAAGAATTGTATTTAATCAAATAGCAAGTGATTCTTATTTTGCAAATTATGAAGAAACATTTTTTTGGCTTGCAGATTCCATGATTTGTAACATGTGTTTTAATTGTAAGGATCCTAATGTTGGACTTGCCATGAATGAAGATAGAACTTATGTAAAATGCTATATAGGCGATGTAGGCTTATTATTAAGTCATGCTTTTGATGAAAATGAAATTATAAATGAGCAATTATATCATCAAATTCTAAGTGATAAGTTATCTCTTAATGAAGGAATGTTATATGAAAATGCGATTGCGCAAATGTTAGTTTCCTCGGGTCATAAATTATATTTTTATGCGCATTATAATAATGAAAAGCACCGAAATGATATTGAAATAGACTTTATAATTTCTAATGATAGTAAGCTAAAATATAAAATATTTCCTATCGAAGTAAAATCTACTAAACGATATAGGGCAACTTCTCTTGAACGCTTTATTGATAAGTTTAAAAGTAGAATTGGAGAAGCCTTTATTATTCACCCAAAGAATTTAGTTAAAAATGATTTAATTACATGCATACCACCTTATATGACCTTTTGTTTATAGATGCATATATTTTTAGGTAAGTATTGATAGAGAAAAAAAGAGTTTTATAATTGTAATAAAGGAGAAAGAAAATTTATGAAAAAGGTCAAAGCATTATTATCTTTAATATTACCACTTACTTTAATTGCATGTAATCATAGCATTAAAAATGATATTCATACAATTGAATCTTATAAAGTTACAGAAGAAGAATGGAAAAAAGTATTTAATAATTGGAATATTACAAATGCTACTTTCTCTTTAACAGAAAATATCACAAATCAAGGTGAAGATGATAATTCTACAATGATTGTAGAAATGGTGAGCACTATTAGTCCTGTTTTATATCGAGTGACTATTGATTCTAAAAATACTGCATATCCTTCAGATTCTATATACGCAGAACAAGATAATAAGTATTATGCTTATTATAAAGAGACCCCTAGTGATAATAAATATGTAAGAAAAACCTTTATGAATAGAGAAGCTTTTAATGAAGATAGTCCTCTTGCAGGAATCTTTATAACTATTTTTTTATCTCCTATATTTGTAAATATGCTTAATCTTAAAG
>X41_Pika__coassemble_30_pt1 | contig 13389 bp, 8 predicted proteins | sample X41_Pika__metabat2_high_PE_003 | metagenome-assembled genome bin X41_Pika | reverse complement strand
TTCTTTACTTCTGAATTCAGTATAGTCTTAATTGTTCTTGAACTCATTTTCTTAACTATGTCTATAATATTTATTTCATTAACTTGTAATTTAAATGTAAAAAATAAGATTAAAGAAATATATGTTATGGATTCTATTGGTATTCCTAAAAGACAAATAAGCGGTATATTTGTGCTTGTTAATTTAATTATTTTTAGTATTAGCTTTTTAGTGGCTCTTATTTCTTCTTTTGGAGGATTTATAGCTATTAATCATATTTTAATGTCAGAATCCGTATTTAATATTAATTTTGATTTACTTGCTTTTAATATTTATGCATTAGTATTATCATTACCAATTTCTTTATTAGCCTTTATTGCTTCAACATTTGTACCATTTATTAAACTAAAAAAATTTGATTTATCTATTGCTTTAAAAACATTTGATTAACTATTTTTTGAAGAATAAAAGTCAATCTCGATTTAAGCGTTTTTATACACTTTTGACTAATAAATTATTGATAATATTTAAAAAGTTGCGTACCAAAAAGTTTGAAATTTGCAATAGAATGACGAATGTAGTATTCTTTTAAAGTAAAACCAAAAAGCATCTCAAGCGATTAGTTATTTATGGATTTATGTATTATTCAAACATTAATTTTGTTTGAGAAGGGAAGTATTAAAGATGATTACTATATATGATATTGCTAAATATTGTGATGTGTCACCTTCAACTGTTTCTAAGGTGATTAATAATTATGATACTATTCCTTTAGAAACCAAGCAAAAAGTTTTAAAAGCTATGAAAGAGCTTGATTATATTCCGAATAGTAATGCAAAATTTTTATCTAAAGGTAAATCAAATAATGTTGGAATTTTAGCTTATTTTAGGGAAACTATAACGCCTTTTGCTCATCCCTTTTTTATGGAGATATTAAACTCATTTCAAGAAGTGATGAATAAGAATAAATATGATCTTCTTTTCGTGTCCCGCATGGTTGGTGGCGATAGCGGTACTTTTTATAAAAATTGTGTATCTAGACAAGTAGATGGAGTATTGCTTCTTGGCAATATGTCAAATAAAGAAATGGTAGAAGTCATACGTTCAGAAATTCCAAGTGTTGGATTTGATTATACAGGTGATCTCATGAGTGGAGTTAGTTCAAATAACTATGAACTAATGTCACAATTAACTGAACACGTCATATTTTTAGGCCATAAAAATATTGTCTATATTGCCGGCGATGAAAACGAAATCACTTCACGTCGAATAAGAGGTTTTAAAGATACTTTAGAAAAATACGGATTAGATTCATCTAATGCCGTAGTGCAATCTCGTTATATTGATGCTGAAGATATAGAATTAATTACTTTAGATATCTTAAAAAGAAAAAATCGACCTACTGTCATTATGTATCCTGATGATTATAGTGCTATGCGTGGAATAGATACTATCCGTCATGCTGGCTTATCTTGCCCAGAAGACATATCCGTTACTGGTTTTGATGGTATTGAAATTGGACAAATTTATTATCCACGTTTAACAACCGCGAGACAGGATACGAAAAAAATTGGTTCGTTATTAGCCAAAAAATTGATTTTAGATATGAAAAATAAAAAATCGACCTCAGAACAGATTTTTATTCCAGGGTCGATTATAGTCGGTGAATCTACTACAAAATTAACGAACAAAAACTAAAGAGGCATTATCATAAGCAACTTCACCATCTTCAGAAGTTATGGTTATTTCTAATTTAAAGGAATCTTTTGGCATTGTTATGACATTTGTATATGTCTTATATTCTAAAGAATCAATAGAATAAGTAATTGTATTAATAGTTTTACCACCTGCATTTATATAACGTATTTCAATATTGCCATTAGATTCAGATGTCATTTTTTTGGCATCGATAGAAAGATTATATTTATATCCTTCATAAGCATTAGTTATTTCTTGGACAAGATATTCGCCATGATATTTTGAAGAAGTGTCTTTTGAGGCGATTAATTTATATCCATGTTTGCTATTGTTGCCGTCCACTAATTCGACAGTTCCTTTTGAAGCTTGATCTACTTTCCAACCATAATATGAATTATCTTTAGTTGATTTATCATCTAATGATTCCATATCTCCATTACTAAACTGATTCAAGTTTTTAATCTTATCAAAATCAATCTTTTGAATACTTAAGGTACTTGGATTAACTTTATTATAACTTGGATTAGATCTACAATTTTCGAAATATTGACTCGTAGAATCAAAGGCTTGATAAGAGATTGATTTAATTAACATATAGTCTTCTTCAAAAGAAGCATTACCAGCCCATAAGGGAGGAAACCATACGCCAACCCATAAAGGCATTTCATGTTCTGGTACTACATTTCCCTCCATTTGTTTAATAAGTTTTCCATCGATGAACCAGTCTATATGACGAGTTCCTTCACTTCCATAATTTGTATACCAATCAAAAGTATATTTATGAATCTTACGATCATTTAAATATAATGAATCACTTACATCAACAGTATCCGTATCTTTTACGGTTTGTTTTGTCCAAGATGTACACCACATGTTTTTAAAGTTTGTGCCATCAGTTGTTCCACCTATTTCTATATCAATTTCATTTTGACTTGTGGCTTCATTTCCTGTTGTGGTGCAATATGTCCACATGGCCGTAACACCACCTTCGCGCGGCATTGCTGCCATTTCAATTTCATAGCGCCCCGGACCTAGATGCTCTTTACTAACAATACATCCACCTTCTGGTAAGCCTATTTTACTTGGATCTTCTTTATTTTTAGAATATTTACCTAAGGCCCTTATGGCTAGATAATCATCTTTACCATCATTAGTATAAAATAAGTTGCGGTGTTTCATACCTTCGTGTTCTGCACCTTGAACATTAGTATGCCATGCTCCTTCTAGAGAATAGAAAAGATTATCATCGATACCATTTTCAAATGTCTGCGTAAAATTCTTATCATTCTGTTTATCAAATGAGGCTCTAGTTTCAACATCTTCATAATAGGTTTCATAATTATTAGAACTATTAGTTTTTGAACTATTATTAGTATCATTACATCCTACTAATAATGAAGAAATAGCTAGGGTTAAGTATAATGCATTTTTATTTTTCATTTTGAATTTCTCCTTATAAGAAATCGGTTTCATAAGTTCAATTTAGCATATAATTTTCCTATTTACAAGCACATTTTTGGGTTATGAAATCGCTTTCATTCACATATTGACAAATAAAATAATCTTGTTTTATAATGAAATTGCAATTAAGGAAAGCGGTTTCTTAAGTTATTTTAATGAAATCATTCCTTGTATTTGCTTTTTTGGAGGGAAATAAAATGTTTAAAAAGAAATCAATTGCATTTACGGCTCTATCATTACTTGCCGTTTTAGCATTGACTGGTTGTAATAATGATGTCGTAAGTTCAACATCTTCTGTTAATACAAGTAGCAATACTTCTTCTAATGATTCATCAAAAGGAACTAGTTCTAGTTCATCTTCTTCAAAAGGTGATACTAGTTCTTCTACTTCACCTGCTACTTCTAGCCAAGATTCAAGTGCTACGAATCAAAAACCTCAAGGGGCGGTTGATTTAGAATTTGGAGAACAAACAAGTGATGGAAATCAAAATCCAACTACTCTATTAAAGGATAATCAAATGGTTTATTGGAATGATCAAAATTGGACTGGATCTTCTGTAACAGTTAATTATGCTTATTTCTATGAAAATAAATATTATATTTCTTATACAACAGAAGGACAATGTCAATGGGGAAGTAACTTTCAATTATTCTATAAAAATACGCAATTAGATTATTCAAAAAAATGGGCTGTTTCTTTCACATTAACTTCAAATACAGCAGGTACTATTAGAGTTAATCAAGTAGAAAAGACTCTTGTTGTTGGTGAAAATAACATTACAGCTGAAGTTAAACATAGAGATGGCAATTATGCTGATTTAGAAATAATTACTGGAACATATAAAGATAACACTGCCACTCAAATTAATGCTATGGATTTTACCATTTCAAATTTGACTTGGTCTGAATCACGTGAATTAAATGCTCCGGTTTTCTCTGTTAGCAAAAACCAAGAAAATTACGTTGTAGATATTACAGCTGTTGAGGGAGCAACAAAATATGAAGGAATCTTAGTTGAAAAGGTAAATACAGAAGAAGTAACTCCATTTGAAATAGCAGATGAAGCCACTTTAGATTTATCATCTTTAGAGAATAATAAAGCTTATAAGTTATTTATGCGTTCCGTTGGTGATGGTGTGACTAGTACAACTTCACCATGGTCAACAACTTATGAAATTATTAATAAAGGTACTATTTCAATGCAGGCACCAAGTCAAGATACAAATTTAGAATTTTGCGCAGAAGAAACCCAACCATTAAATACATATTATTATTGGAATGATCAAAATTTTAATGGTTCTTATGTTAATGTATCAAAGGCTAGTGTAAATGGTAATACCGCGACTTTCGAATATAGTGTACAATCTGGGACATGTAATTGGGGATTTCAAATATACTATAAAAATACTAATAATATTTCGGGTAAAAGGTATACTTTATCATTTACTTTAGATTCTACTGTTGCGGGAACAATAAAAGTAAAAGGTGACTCAGAAACCGAACAAACTATACAAATTAAAGCAGATAATTCCATAAGCATTACTTATACAGAGGTAACTGCGAATGCATCTTTACATATAATCGTACCTACTTCATTAGCTACTTCTGGAACTCTTAAAGTCATTAATCCAACCTGGACTCTTGTAGAGAATTAATTTTATTTGATATTAAAAAGGAGAAAAAAATATGAAAAAAAAGTTATTATCAGTTCTTGCCATTGCTTTATTGACAGGAATAAGCCTCACAGGATGTAATGAAGATAATCCAAGCGAAGTGTCATCAAGCAATCCAACAAGTCAAGTTTCTTCCTCTAACGGGGGGGGGGTCTAATACCTCAAGTGAAAGTTCAACAACCTCACAAAATGAGAATAGTTCCACAAATAGCAATACATCTAGTCAATCATCAAGCACAGTTGATTTAACACCTCTATCGGCTCCAGAAGGTGTTGTAGCAAATTCTATAACAGGTGGTTATACGATTGCTTTTGCTAATGTTGATGGTGCAAATAGTTATGAAGCCAAATTTGTTAATGGTAAAACTTTTGAAGAAGTAGAAACATTACAGACTATTACAAATGGTGGTAATTTAGATTTAACTTCCTTAGATGAGGGATATGCTTATAAAGTATATGTAAGAGCAAAAGGAGACGGCGAAAAAACTTCTGATTCTATGTGGTCTTCAACTTATGGAATTGTAAATGTTGGTGAAATTGCTATGCAAGCACCTCAAGAAGAAGAAACAATTGCATACGCTGATGGGGAGGCAAATCTAAGATTAAATGCATATAGTTTTTATAATGATGATGGAGTAACAGTATCTTCTCATACTGTTAAAGATAAAGAAGCCACTTTTAAATTTACGCCAAAAGGAGAAGGCAATGCCTGGGCTTTCCAAATTTATTATAAAAATACAACTTTAGTTAAAGGCAAAACATATAATTTAACATATAAGTTAAATACGACAAAAGCTGGTGACATTACTGTTAAGACGAGTAGTGAGGAAGCAAAAGTAACTCTTATTCAAGGTGATAATGATATTAATATTCAAGTCACAGAAAACGATTTAGCATCATTAAAAATCATTGTTCCTGCCGCTTTTGCCACAAATGAAGAAGTTACATTTAAAGTAATTGATCCAACATGGAAAGAACCAAGCGCTAGTGAATTAGAAAATGGTGGAGAAGTTACTCCAATTAACGGAACTAAAATTGAAGGCGCAGGAGTTATGCTTTACTTCAATACTGAAGATATTGAAATGACGGCAGAAAATTCATCCAAGTATCAAGTTGGCGAAGTAAATTGTGATGATGAAACTGTAGAATATGGGGATGTAAAAGAAATAACTGATTTTAATTGGGGTGAGAAAAAAGCTCGTGTTTATTTCACTATGAAAGCTGGATTACCTGCAGATGATAATAAGGTGCGTACATTTACGGCTCAAATCTTAGGAGAAAGTAAATATTATACTATTAAAGCCATATTCAGAGGCTCAAAATATGTTATAAGAACAGAGATTGAACAAGGTGATGAAGCTTCTTCTATATCTACAAAAGACACTTACAAATACAATAACGATAATAATGTAACAGTAACTGATCATTATGCTTTAGGAAATACTGCTTATTTTACCTTTAATAAGACAGATGAGGTAACATCAAATGCATTAGATGTCTTCTATAAAAAGGATGGAAATACAAATGAACAAAAATATACTTTGACTTTTAAAGTATTTTCTAATGTTGCAGTTACAAAAGAAGATGCAAAAGTACTAGTTAATGGTGAAGCAATTGCTTTAACTGCGAATGAATGGAATGATATCACTCTTGATTATACGGAAAAAGATAATGAAGCTTCTTTCCATTTAGAAGTTAAAGGTGATTATGTAACTGAAGAAGTTAATTTACAAATTGATAATTTAAAGTGGAAAGAATTTAGTGAAGTAAAAGCTGCTTATGAATTATCTATTTATAGAGTTGATGGAGCGTGGTTTGGTATTGAATTACACTGGGAAGATGATAATGATGCTTTTAATGATGATACAATAAATACCAATAATTTATCTGTCAAATTAGAGTGCAATGACCATGAAATTTCTTTATCTAGTATCATGGATTTAAATATTGTAAATAGACAAGAGAAATATATTAAGACTGGTTTATCATTTGCAAATGCAGAATTTGCTTCTACTAAAGCGACTTTAACCTTAGAATTTTTAACTAAAGGTGGCAAGTTTAAACGCGTAGTAGCCGTTATTGACTTTTCTAGTGGAAATTCTGTTGATAGCTTAGAAGTCACTGAATTAAGTATTTCTTCACATACAGTTTCTTTTGATTTAAATTATGATAATGCTCCTGCCTTTAATGAAACAAGAATTGTTTATGAAACAAAGACATATGGAGAGTTACCAACTCCAACATCAGCACCAGAAGGAAAAACTTTTGATGGATGGTATACTGATAAAGATGCTGGAGAAAAGATTACTTCATCTAGCATTGTAGAAGAAACTTCTGATCACACTTTATATGCTCATTGGGTTGAAAAGCAAGATTATGTTGTTGAAGCACTTCCTTATGATAAAGGAGCAGATATTGGCATTAAATTAACTTGGGATAATGATGAGTTAAAACCAGTTAGCTTTACTAATGATAATTGTACTTTTGAAGTAACAATCACCTCTTCAGGTAAAAAGTTAGGATATAATTCAAATATTCAAGAGCACTTCTTCGATGTAATAATTAATGATAAAGATGCTTCAGTTAAAATTCATCTTGAAAGTGCGGAATTTCAAAATCAAGCTTGTACATTTAAGATGACGTTTAAAACAACATCGAAAAAGACATATGAAATAACTGGTAATTTAGTTGCTACAAATAGCACTCTTGAATATACAAATGTAAAGGTCACTGCTCAATCATAATCTATAAAAGAGATGCTGTATTGAGATAATCAGTACAGCTTCTTTCGCTTTAAAATAATGACTTTTAAATATGATAACTGATTAATGGAGGACGAAATATGAAAATGAAAAAAGTTTTAATCCCTATGGTTCTTGGATTAACAACGTTAGGATTAGTATCATGTAATGAGGAAAATAATAGATCAAGTGAAGAATTATATATCTGTGTTTATGATGGTGGATATGGTACGGAATGGATTAATGCTTTAGCAACAAATTATGAAGCTAAAACTGGTGTTAAAGTAAATTGGGAAGTTGATACAAGTATCTTAGATAGATTAGAAGATCAATTAGAAAACACATCTGATTATGATATTTATATGTCTCATGATATAAATTGGCAAAACTTCGCGGCCCGCGGATTACTTGCTAATTTAGATGAATTATATGAAAGAGATGTCGACGGAACAAAGTTTAAAGATCGTCTTGTCCCCGCCGCAGAAGAGATGTCTAAAGCCGAAAATGATAAAGGAGAAGAACATTATTATAAAGTTTGTTATACCCAAGGGGCTGGAGGACTTGTCTATAACATTGATATGTTTAAAGAAAATAATTGGGAAGTTCCTACGACTTATGATGAACTAAAAGCTCTTTGTGAAACAATTGTAAAGGCACAAGTTGATGCGGGCAATCGAAAAACAGTTGTCCCTTTTGCCTGGAGTGGAACTGACCGCCAATACTATTGGGATTATTTAGTATTTGAATGGTGGGCAGAACTAGCAGGAGAAGAAAAAATTAATAATTTCCGCGCTTTTGTAGATCCATCAAATGGTAAGTATTCAACAGGGTATGAAGTATATAATAATACAACTCATTTTAAAGAATTCTGGGAAGCTTATGATATGTGGTATAACTTAGTAGCTTCAAATCCAACTTATTCTATGAGTAATGCTTATGGTAGTAATTTATTAACCGCGCAGTCGGCATTTGCAAATGGAGAAGCTGCTATGATTCCTTATGGACAATGGGCAAAATTAGAAATTGAAAAAGCTACTGATTCCGCTTTAGATTTTGATATAGCGATGATGGAGACTCCAAAAGCTAAAGCTGATAGTAAAGACTTTAACTATATGGTAGGTTTTGGGGATTCTATGATTGTTCCAGAAAATACACCAAATAAAGAATTAGCAATTGATTTTCTAGCATATATGGCAAGTGAAGAAGCTTGTAAGACATTTGTAGAAAAAGCTCAAGGTGCTTTCTTAGCTTTTGATTATAGTGATATAGATTTAAGCGATATTGAAAAGGATAATACCTATATCAAATCAGTTCATGATAAGTTAACAAAATCAACAAGTTTTCATTTAGCAAGTAAAAATCCGATGTCGTATTTTAATACGAATAAATTAATGCCTTGGATTGAAAATAATTATTATTATGCTTCTGCTTGTCAAAATAACAAAGAAAATACATCTACTATATTAGGACCTAAATGTTATAATACGGCAAAAAGTAGTTGGTCAGTATGGATGCGTAATGCTGGAGTAAGTGATTAATTATGAAGATAAAAAAGAATGATGAAGTACTTGATAATAATAGCATTGAAACAAAAGATGATGTAAAGCCAAAAAAGAAGTGGTATAAAAAGCTAGCTATTAAAGGCACATCTATCTTTATTTTTGTGATGCTATTTTATCCTGTATTTCACTTCTTGCTCATGTGGTTTGGGGTTAATATTAATTCTATCTTATTAACTTTTCAAGTACCTGTAAGAGGTAAATTAACATATTTAGGCTTTAATGAATTATTTTTCAATTATGAAACATTATTTAAATCACTACAGTTAGAAACAACGCAAAGAATGTTTTTAGCAAGTTTTGCTTTCTTTATTATATCTTGCTTTATTACTTTACCTATTGCTATGTTTTTCTCTTATTTTATCTTTAAAAAGATATCAGGAAGTGGTTTTTTTAAAGTGATTTTCTTTATTCCAAGTATTTTGCCTTTAATTGTTTTAACTTTAGTCTATAAATTAAGTTTTGATCCTAATGGAGGATTCTTAACACCACTTTTAGGTAATATAGGTATTAATACCGCGGATTTATTTATCGGCGATAATGCTCAATTTATGGTCTGGATCTTTTGTATATGGGCTGGGATTGGTTATGATGTGATTTTATTAACTTCTGGAATGGCTAGAATTCCTCGCGATATTTTAGAATCATGCAAAATGGATGGAGTTAAGCCCATGAAAGAATTCTTTAGAATTATAATTCCGCTTACTTGGCCGACCATTACTACTTTATTTGTCTTAGGTATGATGTCGATGTTTAATGTCTTTATGCAACCGATGTTTTTAACCCAAGGACAATATAATACGATGACAATAGGTCTTCAAATTTATCAACAAAGCGGAGGTGCGGCTTTACAAGAACCAGCTACTTTAGGATTATTTTGTTCCTTGGTAGGAGCACCAATAATTGTCTTTGTAAGGTCGATGTTAAATAAAAAATATGAGGATGTGAGTTTTTAATATGGTTAATTTAATACAAAACAAATTAAAAGAAAAAAAGAATGCTCGTAGGCAAGAAAAATATGAAAAGAAGCATGACATTCTTTATAAAAGACATAAGGGCGAAAAAGTTTTATTCGTAATAATGTTTGTTATCTTTTTAGCTTTTGCCGTTTCTTTTATCTTTCCTTTTTTATGGATATTAATGAATTCATTTAAAACTCAAAATGAATTTTCACGTGACTTTATGAGTCTACCATCAACTTGGACTTTTGATAATTTTATTAAAGCTTTTACGTTCCAAAATAGAGCGACAAGAAATTTTAATATTTTCCAAATGATGGGGATGAGTATTATTATTGCTGGAGTTGGAACTATTGTTACTGTTTTTACTTCATCTGCCGCTGCTTATGTCGTAGCTAAATATAAATTTCCAGGAAGAAATATTATATTTGGGGTTGTTATCTTTTCTTTAATTGTACCTATAGTTGGTTCATTACCTAGTCAAATTCAGTTAATGGATGCGCTTCATTTATCAGATACTGTAATAGGCTGCATATTTTTATATTCTGGTGGATTTGGGATGAATTTTTTATTGCTATATAGCTTTTTTAAGAATTTATCTTGGACATATGTAGAAGCCGCCAAAATTGATGGCGCAAGTGATTTTAAGATCTTTTTTAGAATCATTATTCCGATGGCTAAAGGACCAATTATAGCTATATCTGTAATTCAACTAATTGGATTATGGAATGATTATCTTACACCTTCTATATATTTACCAGAAAAACCTACTATTGCTGTAGGACTTAAATATATGTCAGATACGATGGTACAAAGCGGATATTATACTTTATTATTTGCCACGATTATCTTAACGCTTTTACCAATTATGCTTTTATTCTGCATGTTTTCAAAAACAATTATGGAAAATACCTCAGTTGGAGGATTAAAAGGTTAATAAATTAAGGAGGAAAAAATCATGAAAAAAAGATTACCTATTGCTTTAACTCTACTCACATGTGCTTTACTTATGGGATGTGATAATAATGGAAGTACTATTACATTTGAACCAGGTGATACTATATTTGAAAATAAGATTATCTATGATACCTCTTTAGAGGCTTATGATGTTCATGTTAAATTAGATAGTGATAAGCATATATCTTCTATTACTTCGGGAAGAGTAAAAACAGAAGATGGTCAATTTGGCTTTAGAGATAAAGTCTTAACAATTTCAGGTGACTTCATGTCTAAAATTGGAAGTGGAGAAAAAAGTATTGTAGTTTCTTTTGATGATAATTCCAAAAAGACTATAGATGCAATATTTGCTACAAAAGTTATAAAGACGGCAACAGAATTTCAAGCCATAAATGATAATTTAAGTGGGACATATGTTTTAGGTAATGATATTGATTTATCTTCCATTTCTAATTTTGAACCTTTAGGAAGATTTTATGGAGATGAACAAGATGTTCGCAATGAATATTTTCATGGCATTTTAGAAGGTAATGGCTATGCTATTAAAAATGCTAAAGTGTATTATTCTTCATCTACGACATCAGCAGAAGATGTCTATAATCATAATGGATTATTTTCCGAAGAATGTCATCAAGATGGTAATAATGTCGGCTTATTCCAAATCATCGGAAGCAGTGGAATTGTGCGAAATTGTACATTTGATAATATCAAAGTAAGAGGAAGAACAATTGTTGGAGTAGTCGCGGGAAATTGTTCAGGTGTTATTGAAAATTGTCTTATTAAAGATAATTGCACTGCCCAAATGGGAACTCATTTCTATGATAATGATTGTAATGTTGGAGGAGTGGCAGGAATTGTTGCTGGAAGTGGCATTATTTCCAATACCATATCTTTAACTAAAGATATATTTGCTCCTGAAGTATTTACCGATTATTCTTCAGATTATATTGGTAAAACTGGTAATGGATGGGATCATACTACAGAAGGTAATAATACGGATCCAACATGGAAATACGCCAATGTTGATCGACCACTTATGAATTATTCTTCAGGTAGTGCTATTGATTCAGGTAGTAAAGAATTAGATAGCAATAATAGCCAAACAAATGGTATTTATGCATTTGCAGGCAAAACATGGGGAAGTATTACTTCTTCTTATGCTATTGCTTTTAAACAAACGCCTTATGAAGGACAAGAAAGAGATGTATATTTTACCCAAACTCATTTAGCAAAAAATAAACCTGGAAGTGGAGCTACAGACTTAGGTAGTGTTACTGATTGCTATACTAAAACTCTTGATGAATTAAAGGATAGTTCTTTATATGCTTCATTTGATAATATGATTTGGAATATAAAAGATAATACGCTTCCTTCAATTATTTGTCCTTTAATTGCTTCTTCAATAAGCGAATAAAAAGAAGGTTAATAGATATGAATACTTACTCTTTCTTTGATGATACATTCATCATCAAGGACTATCAAAATGCGAAGACATTTGCTAGTTTCCTTCCTGCTATTGCAGGCATTGATGGAAAACCATTATGGGCTTTTTATGCAAATGTAGGTCAAGTTCTTGCTGGATTTGGCGTCAATAGTAAAGATACACCAATCACTCCCTTTGATAGCGCTCCTCTTGCCTATCAAAATATAAATATTAAATCATTTCGTACATTTGTTAAAATAGGATCTTCTATATATACGCCATTTTTTAAAAAAGATCATTCTCAAGTCATGAAGATAACTAAGACTGATGTGACTATAAAAGAAACTAATAACTCTTTTTCATATGAAGTAGCTTATACGACGTTACCTAATCGAAATTATGCTGGCTTGATTCGTAAAGTAACGATTGAAAATTTATTAGATAGAGAAGAAACATTTTATGTTTTAGATGGATTACCAATCTTTTTTCCTAATGGTCTATCAAATATATCATATAAAGAATTAATCTCTTTAATGAGTGCATATTGTGAAGTTTTATATAAAGAAAAAAATACTCCTTTTGTTAAATTTAAAACTTCCACCGCCGATCATAGTGCTGTAAGAATTACGCCATCGGGGAATGGATATTTTAGCATTGATGAAAATAATCAAAAATTATCTCCCATTGTGGATTTAGAATGCGTCTTTAAAAATGATTTATCTTTATTAGATCCTTTAGGCTTTAAAGAAGATGAAAAATATTTTGTAAGTTATAAGCAGCAGATTGAAAATAAATTACCATGCGCTTTTTCTTATGTAAAAAAGACTTTAAAACCACATGAAAAATATTCTTTCATCTCTTTATATGGGATGTTTGATACTTTAAATATCTTCCTAAATGCTTGCGAAAAAGAAAATTATTTATCTTTAAATGAAGCTT
>X41_Pika__coassemble_29_pt1 | contig 13873 bp, 10 predicted proteins | sample X41_Pika__metabat2_high_PE_003 | metagenome-assembled genome bin X41_Pika | reverse complement strand
GTACATAATTTGAAAAAGAAAGAGGTAATTATATGTTAGATCGCATTGAAGAAATTACAAAAGAAGCAGAAATTAATATTAATAAAGCTTCTAATAATGAAGAATTATCTAAATTACAAGTCTTATATTTAGCTAAAAAATCAGAGCTTATGTCTTTTATGAGCAAGATGAAAGATATGAATAAAGAAGAAAGAGCTAAATTTGACGAAGTGATAAATAGAGTTAAAAATAAGATTCAAACAAGTATTGATAATAAAATAAAGATATTAAAAGAAGCCGCATTAGAAAATAAATTAAAAAAAGAGACTATTGATATTACTTTACCTTATGAAAATTATTTAAGGGGTAATAAACATCTATTCCAAAGAGTAGTCGATGAAGTAAGTGATATCTTTATTGGTATGGGTTATCAAATTGAAGAAGGTCCAGAAGTCGAATTAGATCATTTTAATTTTGAATTATTAAATGTACCAAAAGATCATCCAGCCCGTGACATGCAAGATTCATTTTATATTGATGAAACACATCTTATGCGTTCTCAAACTTCTCCTATTCAAGCGCGAGTCATGTTAAGTAAAAATGGGGTTGGTCCTATTAAAATTATTTCGCCAGGTAAAACTTTTAGGCGCGATGAAGATGCCACACATAGCCATCAATTCGGACAAATTGAAGGACTAGTAATCGATGAACATATAAGTATGTCAGATTTACTTGGTACATTAGAATTATTTGTGAAAAAGATGTTTGGAGAAAAAAGAAAAATTCGTATGAGACCTTCTTATTTCCCTTTTACCGAACCATCTATAGAAGTAGATATATCTTGCTTTGAATGCGGTGGAAAAGGTTGTTCTTTATGTAAGAATAGCGGTTGGATTGAAATTCTTGGCGCCGGAATGGTACACCCAAATGTCTTAAAGATGTGTGGATTTGATACTACTAAATATCAAGGATTTGCCTTTGGAGTCGGCATTGAAAGAGTTGCAATGTTAAGATATGGGGTTGATGATATAAGAAGATTCTATATCAATGATATGCGCTTTAATAAGCAATTTGATAAGGAGTAAAAAGATATGATTGTCAGTTTAAATTTATTAAAACAATATGTAGATCTAGAATCTTTATCTATTGATGAGATTATTAATAAACTTACTTTTTCAGGTTTAGAAGTAGAAGGTATATCTTATTTAGCTAAAGGCGATAATTTAGTAATAGGTCAAATTTTAGAAGTAAATAATCATCAAAATTCGGACCATTTACACGTTTTAAAAGTGGATGAAGGTGAATATGGTATTCATCAAATCGTCTGTGGAGCCCCAAATGTAAAAGTTGGTTTAAAAGTTATTGTCGCTAGAGAAAATGCTCGTCTAGATAAAGACGTTATCATTACTAAAAGCATCATTAGAGGTGTCGAAAGCGATGGGATGTGTTGTTCTTTATTAGAACTTGGTGTAGATAAATCTCTTTTAAGTGAAAAGCAATGTTTAGGTATCGAAGAATTAAATGAAGATGCTCCAGTTGGAGAAACTAATGTCTTACATTATTTAGGTTTAGATGATGTTTTACTTGATATAAATGTTTTAGCAAATCGATCAGATGTTTTATCTATTTATTCTTTAGCTAAAGAAGTAGGTGCTTTATTTCATAAAGAAGTAAATATTCCTACTTATGAAGTAGCATCTAATAAAATGAGCACCTTTAGTGTCACTTCTAAAACTAATAGTTGCCCTCAATTTGCTTTTCGAGTAGTTAATAATATCAAAGTAAAAGAATCGCCTACATGGCTTAAAAATGCTTTAAGAAGTGAAGGGATTAGATCTATTAATAATGTGGTAGATATTGGAAACTATGTAATGTTATTAACAGGTAGACCAGTGCATTTATATGATTTAGATAAAATAAATACAAGATCTATTGTGGTAAGAGATGATTTAAATGAACCCTTTTTAGCGCTTGATGAAAAAGAATATGATGTAATTCCTAGTGATGTTGTCGTTACTGATGGAACAACTCCTTTATGTCTTGGGGGCATTATGGGAGGGCTTAATTGTGTTGTTAGTGAAGATACAAAAAACGTAGGTATAGAATGTGCCACCTTTTTATCGCATATAATTCGCCATACTTCATCACGCCTTGGTTTAAGTAGTGATTCTTCAGCGCGTTTTATTAAAGGTATAAATCCTCATAATGAAAAAGAAGTTATTAATTTAATCTCATATCTTTTAAAAGAATTATGTGAGGCTGATACTTTTGAAGAACCGCTTTATTATGATGTTAGAGTTAATGAAGAAGTAGTTATATCATGTTCTTATTCTTACATTAATCATCGTTTAGGTACGACTTTAAGTTCTGATGCCATGGATGAAGAATTTGCTTCTTTAGGAATAAAAATAGTTAGAATTGATGAAGATAATTTTTTAGCTTATCCACCTATGCATCGTATTGATTTAAGATGTGATGCAGATCTTAGTGAAGAGATATTTAGAACGATTGGTTTAGATTTAATTAAACCTACTTTACCTATTTCTCAAGTGACTCTTGGTGGTTTAAAAGATTATCAAAGAAAGAGAAGATTAATTAGAAATTATTTAATAGATTTAGGACTTGTCGAAACTCTTACATATACTTTAATATCGAAAGAAGAAGATAATTTACATTATACTTTAAATAATGATGAACCTTGGGTTATTTTAAATCCCATGACCATGGATCATCATATAGTAAGAAGAGGATTACTTGGTAGTCTATTAAATGTCATATCTTATAATAGAGCCCATCAAGTCGAAGATTTAGCTATTTTTGAAACATCTTTAGTAGAGACTAAATCTTCTTCTTATGATGAATTATGTATTGTTTTATGTGGAAAAGAAAATTTAAGAGGGAATCTTGAAAAAAGAGCTTATGATTATTATAGTATTGCCGGTATATTTCATGGCTTAATGAAGATATTAGGTATACAAGATAATCGATATAAAATCGAAAGATTAAGTGATTTACATTTCCATCCAGGAAGAAGTGTAAAAATAAGTATAGGTAAAAATATAATAGGTGTAATGGGTGAAATGCATCCTAAATTTTTAGAAGATAATGATTTACCTACTTTATATGTTTTAGATTTAAATTTAAGTGTTTTATATGATTTAAAGACTTCTTTAGAAAAGATGAATCAAATATCTAAATATCCTTCAATTATAAGAGATTATGCTTTAATTGCCAAAAAATCAATTTCTAGTAAAGAGATTATTGATCGCATGAGAAAAGCATCATCTTTAATAGTAGAGGCAAGTATATTTGATATCTATGAAGGAGAAAATATTGGTAAAGATATTTATTCTATTGCGATTAGATTAACTTATTCTTGTTTAGATAGAACATTAAAAGATGAAGATATAAGTGAAATAGAAAAGAAGATCTTTGATAACTTAAATAATATCGAAGTCACTTTGAGGAAATAATATGAAAATAGTAAATGCTTCTTTTGAGGAAATCGCATTAAATCATCCCTATAAGATGATTGAGCGAGTTGGTCGAGTCTGTTATAAATCCGAAAATTTGATTAAAGATGGTAGTGATATTATCTTTACAAAAAAGATTTTATCTTTTAATCATGGTAGTGTTTTAGAACATGCTTATTTAGTTTTTGAAGTATTAGATAAAGAATTATTTTATCGTTTAGAAAGTCTCCATCCTCATTTTTTAACTTTTACAAATGAATCTAGATTATTGATGTCTGGTAATTTTAGAGCCTTTTATGAATTATATTTACATTTTAATAATAAAGATTATTATCCTTTATATGCTTATTTAGAAAATATCTTTAAAGAAGTTTATCCTTCTAATTATAAGGAATATTATCAAGATAATCTCTTTTATAAATTAACAAAAAAAGATATTTTATCTTTAAGTGAAGAAGAAAAAGATGTACATTTATCTTTAACCATCTTATTTATAACTGATCGTGGTGTAAGTCATGAATTAGTTAGACATCGTTTAGCTTCTTATGCTCAAGAGTCTACAAGATATTGTAACTATGCTAAAGATAAATTCGCTCATGAAATTAGCTTTATTAAACCTCTTGGTCTAACAAGTAATCAAGAAGAGATATGGAAAAAAGCTATGGAAGAAGCGGAAAGAAGTTATTTTGCTTTATTAGAAAATGGAGCAAAAGCAGAAGTGGCTCGAAGCGTCTTACCAAATTCTTTAAAGACCGAAATAGTATGTACTTGTGTCTTAAAAGAATGGAAACATATCTTTATGTTAAGAACAGACACAAAAGCCCATCCTGATATTCGTTATATCATGAATGAAACAAAAAATTATTTTAAGGAAAGAGGATATCTATGATTATTTTACTTCATGAACTAGCCAAAAAAACTTATCATCAATTTAAAGAAGATATTCTTTTTAAAGAAGAAGATTTAAAAAAGATTCCTTTATTTTCTTCTTTAAAGTGGGCTAGTAGTGTTGTAGATATAAAATATTTAGAAAAGATTATTGAAGTTAAGATACATTTAGATGCTGAATTAATCATGTTATCGACTAGAACTTTAGAAGAAGTTAATCTTTTAGTTCATAATGAAGATACTTATTTATTTTCCGAATCTAGAGATGATGATAATGAAGATATCATTAATATTGAAGGAAATGAAATCGATTTATATCCTTATTATTTAGAATTATTAATTATTTCTATACCCTCTAAATTTGTAAAAGATGAAGATTATTATCCTCATGGTGAGAATTGGGAAGTAATAAGTGAAGAAGAATATAATAAAAGAAAAGAAAATAATAATCCTTTTAGTGAATTAGATGAGGAGGATTTATGAAAAAGAAATTATGGCTTTTAACTATATTATTAACTTTAGTATCTTGTGATGAAACTGCTTCTATTAATGATAGTAGTAATACATCTAATGATAGTAGTAATTTAACTTCTTTTGTTAATAAAGATGATATCTTTGATAAAGAGGCTAGATTAAATGATTTTACTTTAAAAGATTTAGATCGTGCTTATAATAGACATCGCCCTATTGAATCAATTGGAGAACCTCAAGTTTTAGTTTTACCAGTTCTTTTTAAAGACTCTAAAATGAGTGAAGATGAGCAAAAGAAAGTAAAAGAAGATCTAAATAAAGCCTTTTTTGGTAAAAGTGAAGATACAGGTTGGGAATCGGTTAGTTCTTTTTATCAAAAATCAAGCTATAATCGCTTAAATATCAAAGGCGAAGTAGCGCCTTTTGTCACTTTAGATAAGACTTTATCGGAAGTTGTTAATTTAACGCAGCAAACAAATCCTTATAAATATACCACCAATAATAATGCTTATTATTATGATACGAGTTATTATCCTTTAAAAAAGGGCTTAGAGATTTTAAAAAAAGAACATAATTATGATTATACAAAATTTGACGCCAATAGAGATGGATCTATTGATGCGGTATGGGTTATATATGGAGAAAAAGAATATTCTTCTTATTTAAGTGAAAATAAGATTACTGCTTATGATCCTAATTATCAAAAGATATCATCCTTTTTATGGGCTTATACTTATTGGTATATAGGAAGAGGTAATCTATATAATCCAAATCCTCGAACTTATGCTTTTGCTAGTTATAATTTCATGTATACAAAAGGATTTGATAAAGTCGATGCTCATACTTATATTCATGAAACAGGGCATATGTTAGGGCTAGATGATTATTATAATTATGATTATGGAAATAGTTTATCAAGAATTAAAAAGGATTATTCAAGTCCTACTGGGGCTTTAGATATGATGGATAATAATATCGGTGATCATAATGCTTTTTCTAAATATTTATTAAAGTGGGTGGATCCTAAAATTGTTAATAAAGAAGGAACATATACTTTATCCTCATTTCAAAATGGAGGAGAATGTTTAATTATTCCTTCTTCTACCTGGAATGGATCACCTTATCAAGAATATTTAATCATTGAATATTATACAAAAGATGGTTTAAATTTATTAGATGCTACAAGTCAATATGCAGGTGTATATCCTATCTTATTTCAAGAAAATGGCTTTAAGATATATCATGTAGATGCGCGTGTTGGAGGGATTATAAATAATGAAGCTTCTTATTTAGATAATCCTCTTGATTATAAAGAAACTTATAAAAATGGGCATTTTTTAGGCTTAATTAATTCAAATACTCCTTCTTTAAATAAGTTTTATAATTCAAATAATTCATCTAATTCGACTTATAATTCTCGCTTAATAACGCTATTAAGTGCTACGGGTACTAATAATTATTTTAGTGGTAGTAGAGGTGGTCGAAATGCTAATGATAAAGATCTATTTAAAAATGGATCTAGTTTAAATTCTTATACTTTTCATAATGGGAATAATCTAGAATTTCAAATTAGCATTGGAGAATGTAATGATAAAGAAGGAATTATTACTTTTAAAAGAGGCTAATTATGACTTTTAAAAACGGGTTTTTAAATACCATTAAAACCAATATATATCATCTATTTGTCTTATTCTTTTTAGGAACTATTTTATTATCTTTATCTAGCTGTGATTTCTCTTTTTTTCTTTCCGAAAATAATAATAATTCTTATCCCTCCTTTTCTGAAGTTCGATATAGACAAGGTTATCATGATTTAAAAGCAAGTGGAGATGTTTCTATTTTAGTTATTCCTGTAGCTTTTAGTGATTGTAAATTAAAAGATGAAGAATTAAATAATACGTTAGATAAAATTAAAAAGGGCTTTTTTGGATCAAGTGAAGATACTTATTGGGAGTCTTTATCTTCTTTTTATGAAAAATCAAGTTATGGAAAACTTCATATAAAAGGCGAAGTAAGCGAAGTATATCGCTATGAAAAAACTGTAGCTCAAACGGCAAAAATGCTAGATTATACTGAACCCACTTATGATATTTTATCTAGTGCTTTAAAAGATTATGAAAATAAAGGGGGATCCTTAAGTAAATTTGATTTAAATAATGATAATTATATCGATGGTATATGGTTAATATATTTAGAGCATAATTATACAAATTATCAAACTAGACCATCTATTAGACCAAGTAATAATGAAAATATCGAAAATCTATTATGGGCTTATACTTATTGGTATTTAGATGATATTAATACAAAAGTTAAACCATTTACTTATGCTTGGGCTAGTTATGATTTCTTTGATGAAGCTAAAAAAGAAAAGGCCGATGCTCATACAATCATTCATGAAACTGGTCATATGTTAGGGCTAGATGATTATTATAATTATGATTTTTCTACTTCCCCAAAAGGGGACCAAACTAAACCCGCGGGATCTTTAGATATGATGGATAGTAATATTTTAGATCATAATGCTTATTCTAAGTTCTTATTAGGTTGGGTTAATCCTCGTATCATTGATAGATCTGGTACTTATGAACTAGCATCATTTCAAAAAGAAGGAGAATGCTTTATTATCCCTTCATCTACTTTTCATAATTCTCCATGTGATGAATATTTAATCTTAGAATATTATACGCCAGATGGCTTAAATTATCAGGATAGTAAAGAACAATATGCTTCTATCTATCCTTTAGGATTTAGTGAAGCAGGCTTTAAAATATATCATGTCGATTCACGTCTTGGTCTATTTAAAGCGAGTAATAGTGATTTTGTAAAATATTATGAAGGAGAAGATAATTATGAGCAAAGATATTTTCTTCAAGTAGCTCATTCTAATACTCCTTCATATAGTGTAGATAAAAATAATCGCTTATTAAGCCTACTATCTCCTTTAGGGGAAAGTCGAAAATATTTTATAGGTTCTGCTTCTGTTGCTGCCGAAAATAAAGATTTATTTCAAAAAGGAGATGAATTAAATTCTTATAATTTTAATGGTAGTGGAAAAAAAGAATTTAGTTTAAAAATTACTTCTTCAGATGAGCAAAAAGGAACATTTCAAATAAGTTTATAAAAGAGGGGAACCACTTTTTTTAATAGTGCGATAATTTTATTTAAAAACGGCTCTATGTAGCCGTTTTTTAAATTTTAAATAAAGAGAAAAAGTAAGGAAATGCTGTTGACAAAAACATACGGGGGGGGGTATGATTTAAAAGGACAACAAGTGTCCTTCCATAATATGAAGACATGTGATTATTCATTTTGTTAGAAGACTAAGTAATCTAAATTTTTTGTATGAAATAACAAATATGAATAATGAAAAGACCTCTAAATATTGGGAAACATCTGACCTTTGGGAAGAAATATCCTGTGTTATCAAAGTATTTTTTGGGGAGGTATTTAGTTTACATGAAAGCAAAAAAAATTAGGATTTTTAGCACTTTATCTTTAACAGCACTTCTTTTTGCGTGTGCTACTACTGATGCACCTAGTAATTCTAGCTCATTAGGTTCATCGAATAATTCAACGCCATCTACATCCATTAATGGTAGTTCTAGTTCTACTTCTAAAGGAGATAGTTCCTCTAGTACAAGTAGTCCTATAGATTCTTCGACTTCAAGTGGAGGAAATAGTTCCACTAGTTCTCAAAATCAATCATCTACTGGAGGACAAACTACTACTTCAAATAATGGTCAAACATCATCAACTGGAGGTCAAACAACAACATCGGGTAATAATCAGACATCAACAGGTGGACAGACTTCCTCAAGTGATCCTACTCTTGAAGAACCTAGTATTGTAGAAGATAAATCATTTGATGAACTCGCGGATGCTTCTTCTATTGATAATAATCATCTTTATAAAGTAGTGGGAATATGGTTTCCTGAAACTAGTAATAATCAAGGTGGAAAAGGTTCTTTAAAGCTTGCTACTTCTTCAAAAACTATTGATATTTATGGATTAGCAAAAGATAGTAACAATGCTTTCTCTTTTGATAATAAGACTGGAGCATATTCATTTACAAATCCTAATAATTATAGTGAAGCACAATTACATGAAGGAGATAAACTGACTTTAGTTATTGGCGTACATAATACATCTGGATATGGAGCTTATTTAAAAGAGCGAGTAGCATATACAGAAGTTAAATATGATATTAGTGTAACAATTGATGGTAATACCGGAGGTAGTGCTATTTTAGATGTTCAAAATAATAAAGGATATTTAGGGCAAGAAGTTACTTTAACAATTACTCCAACAATGGGTTATGAAGTAGAAAGTGTTAAATTTAATGAATCCACTTTAACAGCCGAGCAAGATACAACAAATACTTATAAATTTAAAGTCGCCTTTGTAACTAATAATGTTGTAGTCAAATTTGTAAAGTCGGCTCCAGTAGAACCAGAAGTAACTTCCAAAACTATAGAAGACTTGAAAGGATCAACATATCAAAATAATACTAATCTCTACAAAGTAGAGGGTATTTGGTTACCTAGTGGTACAGTAGATGATAATACTATAGGTTATGGTGAATTAGTAGATCAAACAAGTGGTGATGCTATTAAAATTAAAGGTATGGCCAAAGATAAATCTGCCTTTACATTTGGAGATGATGGTACTTATACCTTTACAAATACTAATGATTATAAAGATAGAAATCTAAATGCTGGAGATAAAGTAGAATTGATTGTGGGTGTTTATGAAACCGATGGATTTAATGCTGCTTATGTAGAAAGAAAACAAGAATCAAAAGATATTACTTATAATATTACTAAAAATGTTGGTAATGGAGGAGAAATATCTTTAGATAAAGAATCTGGGACCTATGGAGAAGAGATTGAAGTTACTGTTACCGCTCACGATGGATACTTAATCAAAAGTGTTAAACATAATACTGATGTTTTAACCGCAGAAGAGGGGAATAAATATACATTTAAAATTACTGTTGGTACTAATGCAGTTAATGTTGAATTTGATGTAACAGAACCATCTCATGGAACGGCAACTATTACAGAAATTGCGGATAATCCTATTAAAGATGAAAATAAGAAATTATATGAAATAACAGGTGTATGGATTCATGATTTAAGTTTAGATTCTCAAAAAAAATATGGAGATGGTAAATTGTTAGATCCTCAATCTGGTAAGAGTATTGATATTTATGGAATGGCAAATAAAGATACTGGTTTTACATATAATAAAGAGACTCAATCATATAGTTTTAAGAATCCAACGAATTATGGAAGTATATATGGAACTTCATTTAATGATGGTGACGAAATAAAATTGCTAATTGGAAATTACGAGGATAATAATGGTTATAAAGCTCAATTTGTGGAAAGAACTCGTCAAGCATCTGATATAGTAGAATATACTATTACAAAAAATATTGGAGAAAATGGAAGTGCCACATTTAATCCTGAAAAAGAAAAGTATTATTATGGAGAAGAAATAACTATTACTACTCAACCAAGTGAAGGATATAGAGTTGATTCAGTGACAGTAAATGATCAAACAATTACAGCGACAGAAACAAATACATATAAATTTAAAGTTGGTCTTGCAAATAATGTAAGCGTTACATTTGTCTCTGAATCTCAGCCCTTAGAAAGCGTAGTTTACACATTAGATGCTAATACCAAAGGATCTGGTAATTCTTACGATGGAACTCGTGATGTTACGGTTGATGGTATTGTATGGAGCGTAAATGGAAATGCAGAAATGCAACCTTGGCGCTTTGGAGGAAAGAGCCTCAACAATCAAGATAGAACTTTAACAAGTAAAACTCCAATAAGTCATAACATATCAAAGGTTGAAATTGAATTTGGTGATAGTAGTATTACAGTTAATAAAGTTACATTCAGTGTTTATAAACAAGATCCTACGACTGTTACAGAAGGTAATGATCCAATTTTTACTAAGGATTTAACTTATATTAAAAATGGAAGTGATACAGTAGTTAAAGAAGATGCAACTGATTGGACAAATTGCTACTATAGAATTACATTTAATGTTTCAAACTCAACTACTAAAAATCAGTATGTTACAATTACTAAAATGGATTTCTATGCATATGCATAATGGCCAAAAGTATAAATTTACCGCTCAATGAATAAATAATTATGTAATTGAAATTTTAATCCCATGGTGAAAGCTATGGGATTTATTTTGTGTTAGAAAATGTTTGAAATTATGCCTTATAAAATAATAATTATTTGTGATAAATTTTTATAAATTTTGATGTTTTAGAGTCAATTTTTTTGAATATTTTTAAAATTTCTCCCACTTTTAATATAGAAATTTGACAATTAAATTTTTATGGCTTAAAATAGTCATAGAAAGGCTAGATTTAGGCGTTTTATGATTTTTATAAGAAGTGGTAAAAATGTTAATAAATGGTAGTAAAAAACTTAAAAAATGGTCATCTAATAAAAAAAATTAAATTAATTCTTGCAATGGTGGGAAAAAGTGGTATAATGAATTTACAGGTGGTAGAGAAGCATGTTTTATTTCCACGGCAGATTCACACATAGTCTTGATGAAAAGTCTCGACTTATGCTTCCAAAGAAGTTCCATGAGGTCCTAAAAGGGGATCTATATATGGTACTTGGTGTAGAGCAAAATTGCATCAATCTTTATACCTCGGAAGCCTTCCAATCTGAAGCGGAAAGATTCGTGAAGTTCGACGACCTGATCACAGAAGAGCGTAGACTTAAGAGATTATTCTTCTCGAATGTCACTGACTGTGCTTTAGATAAGCTAGGTCGTTTGCTCCTTACAAAAGATTTGATGTCTAGAACTGGCATCAGTAAGGAAGTGGTTGTCATAGGAAGTGGCAACCGACTCGAAATTTGGGACAAGAAACGTTATGAGCAGACGTATTCGAAGGACCTCGAAGAGTATGAGTCCCTTGCCGATACAGTCGGCAGAAGATCTCACGAATGGAGTAAATAATGCATCACATTCCTGTGCTCTTAAATGAAACGATTCAAGGGCTAAATGTCAGATCCTCTGGCACATATGTGGATGCGACTCTAGGTAGAGCAGGTCATTCAAGTGCTCTTTTGAAACTTCTTAAAGACGGTGGACATCTTTATTGTTTCGATCAGGATGCCCAAGCCATTAAAGAAAGCGAGGAAATACTAAAGAAGATATCCTCCTCCTTCACCCTCATTCATGATAATTTTGAAAATCTAGAGGCAAGATTATTATCGTATGGGGTTAGTCGAGTGGATGGAGTGATGTTCGACTTAGGTGTCTCTTCTGCCCAATTCGATGATGGTGATAGGGGATTTTCTTATCGATTTAACGCTAGACTCGATATGCGGATGAATAAAGACACATCGTTAACAGCTGAAACGGTGGTGAACACCTATGACTTCGCTTCTTTGGCCAAAATTTTATCTGAGTATGGCGAAGAAAGATATGCGAAACAAATAGCGAAAAACATCGTCTTGAGAAGGATGACTAAACGAATATCGACTACCTTTGAATTAGTTGATATCATCAAAAGTTCTCTTCCAAAAAAAGAGCTTACAAAAGTAGGCCATCCAGCGAAGAAAACTTTTCAAGCCATACGGATTGAAGTAAATAACGAATTAGGAGTCTTAGAAAAAGGAATAAGACAAGCCTGTTCGATGTTGAATTCAAAAGGTCGTGTCGCGGTAATCACGTTCCACTCTTTAGAAGATCGCATTGTCAAAAGAATCTTTAAAGAGTTAAGCGATGAAGGAGAAGGTTCAAGATACTTTCTAAGTGAAAGTAAAATAGCTTCATTTGAGCTAATTAATCGTAAGCCAATTCTTCCAAGCGTAAATGAGATAGAGCAAAATAATAGATCTCATTCTGCGAAACTTAGAATCATTGAAAGGAGGTAAGCTATGAAAGATAAACTATCAAGAAAGCATATGACAGGCTTTGATAGAACAGCTCGAAAATTAGGCATAATTGGAAGCATTATTATCGTTTCTAGCATTGCCTTAGGAGTTTCTTTGATTGTAACATTAGATAGGCAAAACGAAGTATTAGTGAATGAAGTTAATCGAAATACAAATATTCTTGATAATCTTCAACTACAATATGAAAATGGCAATGAATATTTCTTAGATTAATGGAGAATTCACAGCATGAAGAAAAGTATATATTTAAGAATTCTTCTTTCTATGGACTTAGCCATTGCTATGACTCTTGTCAGCTGTTGTATTGCAAAAATATTTATTATCGATGCTTTGACTACAGAACTATTCTTAATCATCTCGCTATCATCCTTCGGGATTAGCATGATACTATCATATCTGATTCTACTTTACGTCAATCACAAAAGCATGATACCAAGTAACGATAAGTAACAGTCTATTATTCATAAGTTCATCTTAAATCTTAATTTTATTGATAACCTATAGAGCCAAATGCCTATAGGTTTTTTGTTTATTAAATGCCTATAAATATATATTTTCTCTATAAATAGAGAAGTAGTCATGCTATAATTAATTTGTACTTTTTAAGGAGCTAATGTGAAAAAAGAATTAAATAAAGTTAATATAGATGCTATTCTATTTGGACTTCTTTTTGTTTTAATTGGTTTTATTGGTCTACTTAATAAAGGACCAATAGGACAGTTTTTAACATATATAGTCGTCTATTTATTTGGGGCATTTCATTTCGTCTTTTTAGGAGTAATCATCTTTTTTGGTCTTTATTTAATGATCAAGAAAAAAATATATAAAATTCGCTTAGATAAAAAGCTTATAGGCGTATGTTTAATGCTTTTAGGTTTTGCAATTGGAGCCTCTTTACAAGAAGATTTAAATGTGCAAAATGCTTATATGATCTTTTCTCAACATTTAGAAAATGTAGAGGATTCTTTATTTCATATATCTTCACTTGCTTCTACTCCTTTAATGGGAGGAGGCTTAATTGGTTATATTCTAGGTGGTTTATTAAATTCAATAGTAAGTGAAATTGGAACTAAAATTATTATTGTTATCTTTATCTTTATTGGCTTTTTATTA
>X41_Pika__coassemble_28_pt1 | contig 14398 bp, 12 predicted proteins | sample X41_Pika__metabat2_high_PE_003 | metagenome-assembled genome bin X41_Pika | reverse complement strand
TACATGATGTAAATAAAATACCTACAAATAAAATAGATAATATGGATTTCTTCTTTTTCATAACTTCTTCTTTCCTTTATAAGTAAAGTATATCTAATTTTAAATCATTATTCAAAAATAGTTTTTATACTTTATTTTCATCTTCTTTATGGAAAATTTTATTCTTCAAATTAAGGACTTTAGTTTTTACTAAAGAATATAAGTTTTTATAATATAGAGGTATTTTTCGATTGATGATGAAGGCAAAAGGCGAATAGATAATAAAATAATAAAATAATAGTAGAACACCAGTAGAAAATACTGCCGATGTTAAACTATAAAAGGCCCATTGATAATCATTAGACCAGGCGACTGGAGTAAGGGACACAAACCAATCATGAGCAATATAATCATTAAACAAAGGGATAGTAACTATTTGATGGAAAGGTAATAAGATAAGAGTTGCTTTACCAAATTCAGCCATCACCTTATTACGAATACCATTACACATTAAAATAACACCAATTGAAGAAAGAATAGCTGCCGGTATTGTTAAATAATATTTTTCATATTGTCTTGCCCACATTTCTAAATGTAAGTTATACGTATGATAATTATATTCACTTATTAATAATCCAATTAAAAATAAACCTATTCCAATAAGTAAACTTATCCATCTTTTCGAAAGAACAAATTTTCTAACTTTTGTTAATGATTTATGAGAAAAAGTATATCCTATAAAAATAAAGAAGACACCAAATAAAGATACATCAATATTCCACACATAAGTCCAATTAAAGTATTTATTAAAAAAGATTCCTCCTCCTAAAAATAATAAAGAGAAGAAACATAATAATGGTAATTTATTTTTACTTGCTTTATAAACTGCATAGAAAAATACATCAGCAAAAAATAAAGATCCTACAAACCAAAGAGGAAAAACTCTTTTTTGCTCTATTAAATTAATTATCATATTACCAATATAATTTATTTCATAAGGTGTACCCCTAATTGAGGCCATCATCATTTCGGCGAAGATACATAAAATACCTAAACAAAAAATAGGTATTAAATATGATTTCATCTTCCTTTGTAAATACATTCCAAATGGTTCATCTTCTTTTATTCTTAAAGTAATCCCATTTAAAATAAAAAAGATGGGAAGATGAAAACTATATCCTATATGCCTTATTTCTCCATCTCCCCCAATAGCATGACATAATATGACTAAAAATATAGCAACAAACTTTGCCACATCTATATATTCTAGTCGTTTGGGTTTACTTTCTAATTTATTTACATTTTCTTCCATTTTTAAAAACATTAAATAAAATGCTATTTTTCATTAGTTTTTTTTACTTTTTGAAATTCACCATAAAGGTGAGCGATAACATCTTTTCTTTTAACTATACCTATATACATACCTCTATCATCAATCATCGGTATGAAGTTTTGATTTAAAGACATTTCAATAACATCTTGTACATCAGCATTGCTATTTAAAGCTTTATAAGGTCTATATGATTCAATTTCCGAAACTTTTATATTTTCTGCTTCTTTAATATTAAAGTTAGAATTATTTTTGATGTATCTTAAAATATCTCCTTCTGAAATAGTAGAAATATATTTTCCATCTTCATCAATTAAAGGAATAACAGTAAACTTTCTTATATCCATCTTTTCTAATGCTTGACGGATAGTAGAATCTTTTGATAAATAAAATGTTTGATTTTTAGGTGTTAAAAGCAATAATAGTTTCACTTTTAAATACCTTATTTATTATCATCTTCCACATAGATGATATTGATTTGACGATTTCTTCCAACCCCTATTGATTCAGTTTTGATATGAGGCATACCAGTTAAAGCATTATGAACTGCTCTTCTTTCATCAGAAGTCATAGGATCTAAAGTGGAATCAATATGTGTCTTTTGTACTTCATGAGCAATTCTTTTAGCAAAAGAAGTAATTTTAGCATACTTTTCTTCTTTATAATCGGAGACATTTAAAAGAATTCTATATCTTCTATGGAAATGATTATTGACCGCAATGCGGACCAATTCATTTAAAGCTTGTAAACTAACCCCATTTTTGCCAATTAAAATAGGATTTCTTTCACTTTCAATCTTTAAATTGATAACATCATCTTTTAAAGTTGGTTGGACTCGAGCTTCAAGTCCTAAAGCACTTATACCATCAATAAGATAATTTTGAGCATATTCAATCACATCAACAATCGTATACACTTCTATTTGCACGGCTTCTGCACTTTCCGCGACAACATAATAAGTAAGTTCCTCAACTGGAGTATTCTCTCCTTCGGAAGCGCTTTTTAAGGCTTCCTCTAAATTTGATCCTAAATAAAGCATATTCTTCTCCTTTTATTTTGATTTATATTTGGCATATCCCTTTGGGGATTGTTTTTTCTTGGAAATAGAACGGATTACTAGAGATTGTGTTAAGGAAATTAAAGCAGCAATAATCCAATAAATGGCCATGCCAACAGGAAGTGAAAATCCCATGATAATAATCATAACCATCATGATATTAGATACCATATTCATCTGTCTTTGATTTTGATCTTGAGCCGGATTCTTTCCTAATTTAGGTGCTTTTTTCGCATCTCTCTTATTTAAAATACTTGGTAGTTTAATCGATAATACTTGGGTAACTGCCATTAGGATAAAGATGATTATAGCGGTGATATTACCGCTAAAGATTGCATTACTTGTCACAGAGTTTAAACTTAAAGCAAATAAGCTATTGCCTTCAAATAAGGTATCAACCTTTAAAATAGCAGATCCAGATAAAGCACCCCAAACAGCAATAAAGATTGGGAATTGCACAATCATCACAAGAAGCATTGATAAAGGATTAACCTTATATTTTTTATATAAAGCCATCTGCTCTTGAGCCATTTGACTCTTTTGATAATCGTTTGTATTAGCATTTGGATATTTAGCTTGAATAGCTTGTAATTCCGGTTGCATTTTTTGCATTCTCATTTGAGAAATTGTCGATTTAAAGGTTATTAACATTAAGAATAAACGGACGATGATAGTGACGAATAAAATTGATAAAATCGCACCCCATACCCCTAAATTGAAGAGATTATAGAAGCCATTGATCATCCAAGCGATAGGATATTCGATTAATCCTTCAATTAATCCACGGCCCCAGGCATCACCCCATGATTTACCTTCAAGTTGGACACCGGCATAGATACCAGTTGTTGGAGTAATACAAGCAGTAGTTTCAGATAGACCTACTTGAAGTTGATTTTTATAACTATTTATAAAGCCATCACTTGGTAAATCATCTATTGTTAATTCAAACGTTTTATCTCCTACCTTTATTTCCTCATTAGAAAATATTTTAAGTTTTGCTTCTTTTACCCACGCATCAAAGTTATACCAAATAGTTTGAGCATAGTCATCACTATTATCATCATGACCCGCGAATTTAATACAAGCATAGTAAGAAGACTTTTCAAAACCTATTTCTTCATTAATATAATTTTTCCCTTTCGCGGTTCTTAATTCATCAATTGTATATTCTTTTAAGAGTTTATCCCCAAAAGTTTCAGAATTAATAGATCCATCATTAATAGCATAATAATAGATTCTTTCATCCATATAATCCCAATAAGTTTCTGATGGTACGACTAATCCACTTTTCTCTAATTCGGCAACAATTTTATCTTCGCGCTTCATCTGTTGGTCTTCATAAGTTACTTCTGTATCAGCATATGAAGCAAGGATATTAGCCCTATCTTTATTGGTACAAAAACTCTGAGTACATCCCACAAGAGCTATACCTAGTAAAATAAATCCGAATATCTTATATCTTTTTTTCATTCATCTTCCTCCGAATATTTAGAAATGCATCTGACATTTCTAATTGATTCTCTATAAACTTTTTTTCTAAGAATGGAGCCCTAATAATAATTACATAATCGAGTTTTGCTATTTCTTCTCTTTTATAAATATTATGAATTATAGCTCTTATTCTTCTTCTTATCGTCGTCCTAATAACTGCATTTCCTAACTTTTTAGAGGCGGATATGCCAAATCGAGGATGATCATAATCGTTTGGTTTGTAATAGATAATATAGTTTGGAGTAACTAACTTATTTTTTGCCTTTAAAACAGATTGGAATTCTTGTTTAGTTTTGACGCGGAGTTCTTTTTTCATTTTTAACCTCCGATTTTAGAAAAAACACTAGGCCGCAAGGACTCTAGTGTTTGAAAACAATCATTAAGCTGAAAGAACTTTTCTTCCCTTTTTACGTCTTCTTGCGATAACTTTACGTCCGTTTGGTGTGGACATACGTTTTCTAAAGCCGTTTACCGATTGATGTTTTCTTTTACTTGGTTGATACGGTCTTTTCATTTAACTAACACCTCCGAAATTTTGGTACAACATACGTGAGAAATTATAAATTATGTTTTATGAAATCGTCAACCTTTTCCCCCTCATTTAGAAAATTTCATGCGTTTATAAAGTTCTTGCTTTTTTTATATTTTTTCCTTGACTTTTTTATTATCCACAGATTATCCACCAAAAAATATATCTTCCACATGATGTGGATAAGTATTTTTTTAATGTGGAAAAACTCTCATTTTTTCCTAAATTTTGGCAAATCTCATCAATATTATTATTTTTATTCGTGGAAAATCTTCCACTTGTTCCACATATGTCTTATCCACATGAGTTTTAAACATCTTTTCCACATGTTTAAACTGTGGATAACTTTTAAATAAGCCTAAATTTACCTTGTTTTTCAACAAAATATATGTGGATAAATTAATTTTTCATTATTTTCCCATATAAATATCCACCTTGCTATGCTAAAATTAGTCTATGCAATTTTTAAAAACAATATTTTATGAGGTGAATTATTATGGCTATAACACTAGTGCAACAAAAACAAATATGGGACCATATCTTAGAAAGAGTAAGAGATACTTTATCTAATGATATTCACTTATACCAATCCTTCTTTGAAGATACTTCTTTATATAATATTGAAAATGATTTGATGACTATTTTAGTTTCTTCTCCTGTCTGTAAGCAATTCTTACAAGAAGAAGATCAACAGGGATATAAAATCTTAACTAGTGTTGTTAAAGATGTAATGGAATCTAATTATCGCCTTAAATTCATCACTAAAGATGAAATAAATAATGATGATGCAAAAGATAAAAAAGAAACAAAAAAGAATGTCTTCTTTGTAAATAGTGTTTTAAATCCTAAATATACTTTTGATAATTTTGTCTCTGGAGAATGCAATAAAGAAGCTATTCAAGCATCTTTATTAATCGCTACAAATCCTGGTATATCTTATAATCCTTTATTTATTTATTCAAAACCCGGACTTGGTAAAACTCATCTTCTTCATGCTTTAGGAAATTATTATAAAGAAAAATATCCTAAAAAGAAGGTACAATATATCTCCACCGATAACTTTGTAAATGAATTTGTTAATTATTTAAATGGCAATCAAGCTAATGAAAACTTTAAAGATTTCTTTGAGACTATTGATCTATTGCTCGTAGATGATATTCAAATGCTCCAAAATAAAAAAGCTACATGTGATTTATTCTTTACTATCTTTAATCAATTTGTTAATTCTGGTCGACAAATAGTACTAACATCTGATAGAGCCCCTAGTGACTTACAAGGATTAGAAGAAAGATTAGTATCACGCTTTAATATGGGCTTATCTTTATCTATGGGTGTACCAAATACAGAAACAATGATGCGCATTTTAGAAAAAAAGATTATATCTAATCAATTAAATATCCGTAATTTTGATTCAGAAGGTCTTTTATATTTAGCCCATAACTTTTCTAAAAATGTGCGGGAACTTGAAGGTGCTTTAAATAGAGTTATCTTCTATACCATTAATTTTAAACATCTATCAAGAATAGATTTAGAGACGATAAAAGAATCTGTTTCTCCCATGTTAAGACAAAAGAAGGGTTCATCATTAACGGAAGAAGATATCATTGATGAAGTAGCTTCTTATTATAATATGACTGATTCACAAATTACCTCAAAAGTAAGGACTTCACAAATTGCTCTAGCAAGAAGAATAGCGATGTATTTATGCCGCGAATTATTATCTACTTCCTATTTAAAAATAGGTAAAATATTTGGAGGTAGAGATCATTCTACCGTCATAACTGCGGTATTAAAAGTGGAAACAGAGTTGAAAACTGATACCCAACTTCAAGCTGCTATTCAAGCTATAAAAAAGCGCTTAAAAAAGTAAAAATTAATGGAAAAATTAACATTTTAATGCTACTATTATCTTGTGGTTTTTAAAGATAATTTAGGAGTTATCCACAGTTTCCACATAACTAATAATAATTATATTAAAAAAATAAAAAGGAGTATAAATATTATGAAATTAACAATCGATCGCCTTAGACTTTTAAAAGTATTAAACACCGTTAGTATTGCTATTGGTCAAAAATCACCAACTCCTGCTTTTCTTAATTTTAAAATGGAGATGAGCAATGATTGTTTAACAGTTACTGGTTCTAATAATGATTTAACAATTAAATCAAGCCTTCCTTTAAAAGATGGAGATAATGATATCATTGTTTCTTCTTTACCAGGTTCTACTTTAATTGCTTTAAAATTATTAGAAATTATAAGACGTCTAGAAGGATCATGGGTAACTATAGAAGTAATTGATAATACGGCAAAAATCAGTGATGAAAAATCAGATTTCCAATTAAATTCCATGCCTGTTGAAGATTATCCTGAACTCGATTTAGAGGCCTTTGGAGAAACCATTACTTTTAAAGTAGAAGATTTTAAAAAGATTGTATCTCAAACAGCATTCGCAGCTTCAACCAAAGAAGTAAGACCTATTTTAACTTCTATTAATGTTAAAGCTTATGATAATCAATTAGAATTTACAGCCACAGATTCATATAGACTTTCTAAAAAATTACATTATTTAGAAAATGAAGGTGATGCGAAGAGTTTTGAAGTTAATATTCCTGTTAAGACCATGGTTGAAGTTTCTAAATTACTAGAAAGTGGTACTGTTGATATGATTGTATCCTCTAATAAGGTGGTATTTAAATATAATAATACATTTATTTATTCTCGTTTAAATAATGGTGATTTTCCTAAAGCTAGTAGAATGATTCCTGATGCTTATCCATTTGTTTTACAAGTGAATGCTGATACATTTATAAATGCGATGTCTAGAGTATCTTTACTTGCTATTGAAAGAGAAAATATTGTTAAAGTAACAGTTGATTATGATGAATTAATTATATCCTCTAAATCGGATCAGATAGGATCCGCGAAGGAAAAGATATCCTCATCATCATTTAGATATGCAGGAGATAGATTTGAAATATCATTTAATTGTAATTATGTAGATGAAGCTATTAAAGCTGCTCAAAGTGACGAAGTTATTTTATCATTTGCAGGAGAAATGACAGCCTTTAGAGTTACGGCCCCAAATGATGCTTCAATTATTCAAGTAATTGTTCCTGCAAGATCTTATTATTAATATTAAAAAAAATAACAAAATAGCTATATGACCTCTTATATCATTTAAGAGGTTTTTTATTATGTAAAAAAGACCTAAAATTAGGCGTTTTATAATTATTCGTGTCGAATAGTGTGATATTTTGGAATTTTTTCGTGTAATTTTGCACGAATAATTTTGCTTTTTTAACATTATTTTACACGAATGATGATGTCAAGATAATATAGTACAGTTCGGTCAAGAAATTTTGTTACATTCAATTAATTAAGCTTAAAAATGTTTAATTAGATGTTTATAAAAAAAGATATTTAAATTACCATATTTTATCTTAAAAAAAAGACATATGGTGTAAGAATAAAAGTGACAACCAATCAAGTTAATTATGAAAAAAACAAAGGAAGAGTAGTTCTTTCTGATTTAATTATTAGGCATGCAGTATGACAAAAGAAGAATTTAAGAAGACAATTGAATATAAAAGAAGAATTAGACCAATAAAATTAATGACTATAATCATTCTCTGTTCGAATATTATAATCGATGTAATTGCGGTTATTTTTTACTTCTCTTTTAAAGAACTTAATTCGGACATAGCAATAATTGTATTGATAACATTGATATTATTCGCATTATTAAGATTTCCTTTTCACATCTTATATATTCGTAAAGAAATAAAATATCTAAGAAATTTACTTAACTATATGGATACAATGTATGTGTTTGAATATAAACTTAAGCTCCCTATAGAACATAAGTCTATTCAATCTAAATATTTTGTGAGTTTTAATTATAATGGTGAAAAACATGAGCTAACAATGATATGGATATATGATAGTAATAACTTAAACTATCAAAGAGTTAATATAGGATACGTAGAAGAATTAGATATTATTTTAGTTTTAAATAAAGTTGAATAAGCCTTTTGCGATATGCATTTTTTAATAAGGAAAATAAGCTTATTTTGGCACTAAAAAATGACTTTAATATATGTAATATATTACTTTTAATTTTTAAGCGTTTATGCTATACTATTCGAGTAGGAAAAATATTTCCTATAAAGAGAAAAAGAAAGCATATGGAGGTATAACGAAAATCAAATGTGGATTAAAAAACTACAACTAAATGATTTTCGAAATTATCCATCTCTTGATATCTCCTTTAATGAAGGTATTAACTTCCTAGTTGGAATTAATGGCGCGGGTAAAACAAATATCCTTGAAGCAATATCTATCTTATCAAGTGGAAAGTCGTTTGTTACTTCTGATGAAAAGAATTGTATTGCTATAGGAAAAGAGTTTGCTATCTTAAAGGCTACTTATCAAAAAGATAAAGAAAGATCTATTAAAATTATTCTTTCTAAGGAGGGAAAGAAGATTGAAAAAGATCTAAAAGAAGTTCATAAGCTTTCTGAGATGATTGGATCTATATTATCCATTACCTTTTCTCCAAAAGATGTGCGCTTCTTTATTGATGCCCCACAAGATAGAAGAAAATTCGTTGATTATTCTTTATCCATAATAGAGCCTTATTACTTATCTTTAATATCGCAATATAGAGAATTATTAAAGAATAGGAATGCTTTATTAAAAAGAGAATGTGATGTAAATCTTCTTGATGTTATTGAAGAACAAATGATTCCTTTACAAAAAGAAATCATCTTAAAGAGAAGAAAATTCATCGATGATTTAGAAAAAGAAATGAAAAATCTTTATAGCTATTTTAAGGAAGGAGAAATAAGTCTTCTTTATAAAAATAGCACTCTTAGTTATGTAGATTCTTTAAATTTTATTTCTTTGATGAAAAAGGATTATGAAGAATCAAGAAAACAAGATTTATTAAGAGGATCAACTGGCATTGGTATTCATAAAGATGATATGCGCTTCATATTTAAAGGTAATGATATAGCGCTCCATGGATCTCGAGGACAAAATCGTATAGCCTCTTTGATTTTAAAGATTGCTCTTGCACAAATCATTAAAAATAAAAAGGATACACCACTTCTTTTATTAGATGATGTGCTTTCGGAATTAGATGTTATACATATAGAGAAATTGAAGGAATTATTAAAGAGTTATCAAGTATTTATAACCGGAACAGAAGTTCCATATCAATTTAGGGAAGCTAATATATTTGAAATTAGTTGCCATCAAGTAAAAAGGAGAAACTAACAATGGATGAAAAAGAAGTATTAGAAAAAGAAGGACAAAATTTGATTCCTGATGATGAAAAGGCAGATCCACAATATGGTGCGGGCAGTATTCAAGTTCTTGAAGGTCTTGAAGCTGTAAGAAAAAGACCAGGAATGTATATAGGTACTACTTCTATTGATGGACTTCATCATTGTGTTTGGGAAGTGGTTGATAATGCTATTGATGAAGCTCTTGCCGGTTATTGTGACACAATTCATGTAATCATTAATGAAGATGGATCAGTCACTGTTAAAGATAATGGAAGAGGTATTCCTGTAGGTATTGTTGAAAAAACGGGAAAATCTGCTGTTGAAACCGTTTATACTATCCTTCATGCTGGTGGTAAATTTGGTGAAGGTGGTGGATATAAAGTATCTGGTGGTCTTCATGGTGTTGGAGCCTCTGTTGTTAATGCTTTATCCATTTGGGTAGAAGTTCATGTGCATAGAGAAGGTGGAATATATAGTATTCGTTTTGAAAATGGTGGACATACTGTTAAGCCTTTAGAAAGAATTGGTGATAGTGATGATACTGGAACTATTGTTACTTTTATGCCTGATAAAACGATATTCCAAGAAACAATTACTTTTAATTATATAACTATTCGTGATCGTATTAGACAGATGGCCTTTTTAAATAAAGGGGTTCATATTATCACCGAAGATCATCGACTTGACGCAGGTGTTGAAGGTGTACATCCTGGGGCTAAAGATGAATTCTGCTATAAGGGCGGTGTAAAAGAATACGTCATGTATTTAAATAGAAATAAAGTAGCAATGAGTGATGAAGTCATCTATTGTGAAGGTAAAGATCAAGATATAGTTATTGAAATAGCTTTACAATATAATGATACTTATAATTCTACAATATATTCCTTCTGTAATAATATTCGTACAGGGGATGGAGGAACTCATGAAGAAGGCTTCCGTATGGCTTTAACTAGAGTTATAAATAATTATGCTCGTTCAAATAAATTCTTAAAAGATAATGATGATAATTATACTCAAGATGATGTTCTTGAAGGATTAACGGCAATCATTTCTGTAAAGCATCCTAATCCCCAATATGAAGGACAAACAAAAGGTAAATTAGGTAATTCAGAAGTTAGAAAGATAGTTTCTAATATCTTTGGTCAACAGCTTGATCGCTTCTTACAAGAAAATCCACCTCTTGCTAAATTAATTATGGCTAAAGTTAATTTAGCCTCTAATGCTAGACTTGCCGCGAAAAAGGCAAGAGAAACAGTTAGAAAAGGAAGTGGTATGGAACTTACTTCTCTACCTGGAAAACTTGCCGATTGTGCCTCAAAAGATCCTTCTATATGTGAATTATATATCGTTGAAGGAGATTCCGCGGGTGGCTCTGCTAAAAATGGTAGAGATCGAGAAACACAAGCTATTTTGCCTTTAAGAGGTAAGATTTTAAATGTGGAAAAAGCGCAGATGAAAAGAGTATTTGAAAATGCAGAAATTGGTAATTTAATCATTGCTATTGGAGGCGGATATGAAAAGAATGGAGAGCATTTTGAAATCGATAAAATACGATATCATAAAGTCGTAATTATGACTGATGCTGATGTTGATGGAAGTCATATTCGTATCTTATTACTTACCTTCTTCTATCGTTATATGAAGCCTTTAATTGAACAAGGATATGTCTATATTGCTCAACCTCCTCTTTATAAAGCAAGTCGAGGTAATAAAGATTATTATTGCTATAATGATGAACAATTAGATGTTTTAAAGCGAAAACTTGGTCCTGCCGCGGCTTCTAGATTAAAGATACAACGATATAAAGGACTTGGGGAAATGGATGCTTCTCAATTATGGGAGACGACTATGGATCCAAAACAGAGAAAGATGATTAGAGTAAAGATGTCTGATGCAATTGAAGCAGATCAAATCTTTGATGCCTTGATGGGTGAAAGAGTAGAACCAAGAAAAGACTTCATTCGTGAAAATGCAAAATTCGTGAAGAATCTTGATATTTAGTAAGGAGCATATTATGGCAGAAGAAAAAGAATTATTAAATGAAGAAGTAGAAGATGAACTTTCAAGTGAAGAAGAAGAAAGCATTGAAGAAATAGAAGCAGGTATTGTTCCTGAATTACGCGATCAAGATATGGTTGAAGAAGTGAAGAATTCCTTCTTAGATTATGCCATGTCAGTTATTGTTTCTCGTGCTCTTCCCGATGTTCGTGATGGTTTAAAACCGGTTCATAGAAGAATAATCTATGGTATGAATGAAGGTGGAAATCAACACGATAAACCATTTAAGAAGTGTGCTCGTATCGTTGGTGATGTCATGGGTAAATATCACCCTCATGGTGATGCGGCTATTTATGGTGCACTTGTTCGACTTGCCCAACCATTCTCCATTAGATATACACTTGTCGATGGTCATGGTAATTTTGGTTCGGTTGATGGTGATGGCGCGGCAGCCATGCGATATACGGAAGCTAGAATGTCTAAAATTGCTGTGGAAATGGTTCGTGATATCAATAAAAATACAGTTGAATTCATGGATAACTATGACGGTTTAGAAAAAGAACCTGTTGTTTTACCATCAAGATTTCCTAACTTTTTAGTAAATGGTTCGTCAGGCATTGCGGTTGGTATGGCCACAAATGTACCTCCACATAATTTAAAAGAAGCGATTAATGCTTGTCAGGCAGTTTTAAAAAATCCTGATATTACTCCTTTAGAGATCATGCAAGATTATTTATATGGACCAGATTTTCCAACAGGTGGTATTATCTTAGGAAGATCAGGAATTAGAAAAGCATATGAAACAGGACAAGGAACTATTGTTTTAAGATCAAAGACACATGTAGAGGAATTACCAAATGGTAAAAAACGCATTGTTGTAAGTGAAATTCCTTATCAAGTAAATAAAGCTATGATGATTGAATCTATGGGTAAATTAGTCCGTGATAAAGTTATAGATGGCATTACTGATATTCGTGATGAATCAAATAAAGAAGGTATAAGAGTAGTTATTGAAATAAGAAAAGATGCTATCGCCGAAGTCATCTTAAATCACTTATATAAATTAACTCAATTACAGATTTCTTATGGTATTATAATGCTTGCCCTTGTTGATGGAGAACCAAAGATTTTACCAATCAATGAAGTATTAAGAAAATATACTGATTTCCAATGTGAAGTTGTGGAAAAAAGAACTAGATATGATTTAAAGAAAGATTCTGATCGTTTACATCTTTTAGAAGGATTATTAATTGCTATTGATTCTATTGATGAAACAGTGCATATCATTCGTTCTTCAAAAACTACTGAAGAAGCTAGATCTAGATTAATGGAAAGATTTACTTTAGATGATATCCAAGCTAAAGCTATTCTTGATATGACTTTATCTAGACTTGTAGGACTAGAAAAAGATCGTATTAGTCTTGAAGCTAACCAATTAGAGCAAAATATTGAACATTATAAAGAGATATTAAGTGATCATCAAATGATTGTGGATATCGTTTATGATGAACTTGAAGATATTAAACTTCGTTATGGTGATGATAGAATAACCGAAATTAGTAATGATCAATCAACAATTGATGATGAAGATTTAATTCCAAAAGAAGATATCATTATTACTTTAACAACGAATGGATATGTAAAAAGATTAGTTACCGATACTTTCCATCAACAAAATAGAGGTGGAAAAGGTATAACAGGAATGAAGACTCATGATGATGATGTGGTTGATGTCATTGTTAAAGCATCCACGCATGAAGATATCTTATTCTTTTCTAATTTAGGAAAAGTATATCGTTTAAGAGGATATCAAATACCAGAATTCTCTCGTATAGGAAAAGGAACTCCAATTCAAAATCTATTGCAACTTGAAAAGAATGAAAGAATTTTATCTATCATTCCAATTCAAGAATATAATGAAAATGAGTATCTCTTCTTTGCGACAAGAAATGGTACTGTGAAAAGAACTTCGGTATTAGAATTTGAATCTATTCGTAATAATGGTAAAAAGGCTATATTAATGCGTGAAGATGATGTTCTAATTGGTGTTAAATTAACAAATAATGAAGCATTAATATGCATTGCCGCGGATAATTGTAAGCAAGTATCATTTAAAGAAACCGATGTTAGAGTTATGGGAAGAAGTGCAGCTGGTGTAAGAGGTATGATGCTAGGAGCAGATGAACACGCCGTATCAATTACCACCTCTTTAGAGGGCAAATATGTCTTAGCTATTACCGAACATGGATATGGAAAGATGTCACTTGGAGAAGATTATCGATTAACTTCTAGAGGTACAAAAGGTGTTTATACTATAAAAGAGACTGAAAAGACTGGCAAACTTGTGGGTACAAAAGCCGTTAATGGTGATGAAGATATCATTGTTATTACAAAAGGCGGTATAGTCATTAGAACATCTTTAAATCAAGTAGCAAAATCTGGAAGAAATACTCAAGGTGTAAAGATTATTCGTATCCAAGATAAAGAAGCTGTCTCCTCATTTACGGTAGTTGATGCCATAGAAGAAGATATCGAAAGTGGTGTTGATGTAAATGATAATAATTCTACTGGAGAATAAATTAAAGCAATTGAAATAAATAAAGCTTCATCATAGCGATGGGGCTTTATTTTATTTGTTAGATATTGATTAATTAATACATTTTTCGTATCTACATGAAGGTAATAAATATTTTAAAAATAATAAAAGAGTATATAGTTAAAAAAAC
>X41_Pika__coassemble_25_pt1 | contig 14596 bp, 17 predicted proteins | sample X41_Pika__metabat2_high_PE_003 | metagenome-assembled genome bin X41_Pika | reverse complement strand
GGTAATAACACTTTAGGGGCTTTTTATTATCATAATCCTAATTCTAATCATTTAGTCGTCTTTGCTCATGGTTTAATGAGTGAACATCGGGAATATTATTTTTTATATGAAAGATTATATAATCTTGGTTATAGTATCTTTACTTATGATGGACATGGTTCTGGCGCATCAAGTGGTAAAGGAGTTGAATCGCTATATCAATCAAGTAGAGATATAGAATGCGTTTTAGACTTTATAAATAATAATCTTTCCTATAAAAAAATTAGTTTACTTGGTCATTCTCTTGGAGCTTATGCTATTATTATGGCTTCTAGTAAATATAAGATAAATGTTAAAAAAGTCATTGCTCTTGCTGGTTTTAATTCGAGAAGAAAAGTTATTAAAGAGACTTCTTTTAATCATGTTCCTCTATTAATTAAAATGATGATTATCCCTTGGATGATTTTAAAAGAAAATAAAAATCAAAAGATTATTGATGATGAGGTACTTAATGCTTTAAAAGAAAATAAAAATATTAAACATCTTATTTTGCATTCTAAAGATGATCATGTCGTGCCATATGATGCAAGTGTAGCATATCTTATAGAAAGTAATCCTTTAGATAATGTCATATTAAAGCTATATGAGCATCGAGGGCATAATGGCATATTTTATTTAGATAGTTGTAATAGTTATCGCAAAAAATGTCATCATGAATTTTATGAATTAAAAAGAAAAGGGAAAGTTAAAGATTTAGATGAATATAAAAATAAATATGTAGATCTCTTAAAATATGAAGAAATGGATGATGAACTATTTAAATGTTTTAAAGACTTTTTAGATGCATAGTAAAATTAGCTTTATAGATTAAAGCTATATGAGTTATTTAGATATATTTAAAAATAAGAATTAATAATCTTCTTTGTGCTTTTTATAATGTCTTTTGATGGCTTCAAATGATTCTTTTGATAAATCATGTTCAATGCGACATGCATCTTCTTTTGCTATTTCTTCTGGTACGCCAAGGGCAATTAAAATAGCACTTAATAATTTATGCCTTTCATAGACTCTTTGAGCTATTTCTTTACCTTTTTTTGTTAAAACAATATATGAATCAGGGGTAAATGTAACATATCCTTTTTCTGATAATTTTTTCATAGCCACCGAAACACTAGGCTTAGAAAAGTTCATGGAATTTGCTATATCTACCGACCGAACTTGACCTTTTTCTTCTTCAATCATTAAAATTCTTTCTAAATAATTCTCTTGTGATTCTTGAATTTTCATTTTCATATCCCCCTTACTAACTATATCACATAATCATATAAAAAGATTATTATTCTTATAAACGTATCCCTTATTAGATGACTTTTGATACAAATTTATATCAGGGCACTAATTTTTTGTGCCTATTGGCTTTTCTTCTAATAAACCAAATGACGACTAATATTTGAAAGGCGGTAGGAATAATAAATAAAAGCCATAGATTAGAAATATCTAAAAAACAATTAATTGTTATAAAAACCGAAACAAATAAAGTCCAAGTAATAGCAGAAACAAAAATAAAGTTTAAAAGATGAAATTTATAAATCATCGAAAATACTAATAGGACAGTAAAAAAGGCCGGTATTGCATATATAAAAGTTAAATAAGAAGGTGTTTGATTTGGTAAAAGAAGTTCTACAAAAACAAAGACGATAACGGCCACAAGCCAGACTAGACCTGCGCTCATCAAAGCGATCAAGCATCTATTTAAAAGTGATCTCTGTTTTGTTGTTTTTGTAATGATTTCTTCATCATTTTCAACACTTAAATTTTTTTGCACTAAATCGTTTAAAGAAATACCAAATAAATCAGCTATTTTTATTAAAACAACAACATCTGGAATAGCTTCTCCTCTTTCCCACTTAGAGACAGCTTTATCACTATAAGAAAGCTTCTCTGCAAGCTCTAGCTGAGTCATGCCGCTTTGACGGCGAAGTAGAGAAATATTTTTTGATAATGTCTTTGTTACTTTTTCAAACGTTTCCATACATATATATTAAAAAGGCGATAAAGAAATGTCAACGTTTTTAACTTTTCTACAATTTGTAGAGTTAATTTTTAGGCTCTCTACTCAAAAAAGAACCATAGTAGAAGCAAAAAAAGAGCAATAGAGAATAAAATAAATTATTTATGATAGATTAATAATATCAAAAGGCAATGTGCCTTTAGGAGGTCACAGAAAATGATCAATCTATTAAATAAAACAAATTCGATTATGCTATATCATTATTTTGAAAACAACGGTTATAAAGGAACTAAACTTGAGTTTGATGAAAAGCTCTTTAATAAAAATCTTTTCTCTTTTGAAAGAACATATGTTTTTGAATCTGAAGGTCAAGTAACTGGTTTTATTCAATATGGCAAAACTAAAGATTCAAAAGGAATTATCCGTTTATTTAACGCTTCAAAAGAAGAAGATGGAAAAGAATTATTATTCAGGGCTTTAATTTATTTCTATATGTTCCATTTACAAGATATCATCGTCTTAGATGATAAATATAGCATAGATGAAACAACTAAACTTGGTATGGAATTTAATAGTGTAGTCTTAAATCTATTTTCTTCATTTAATCTATCCAAAAGTGAATCTACTGAGATTCCCTCCTTTCGTTTTATTAAGGCTTAACAATTAAACAAAAACTACTTATTTAACCCCACTTAACAAAAAATTCTTTATAATTGTAAACTTCCTTAAATAAGATAGATGTAAAAAGATGATAAAACTACAATATTAATCCGATAAAAAAATGCGGAACTCCGCATTTTTCTTTTTTTGTAATTAATTATTTAAGGCGTTCATCGCTCTATTTTGTTTTGAAAGAGTATTGAATTTAAAATTTTTAATACCTACTTCATTTAATATTTTTTTACAAATCTCTTCAGCGCGATCCATAGATGAAGCTTCAACTTCTACTTCATAGTCAATAGTATTACTATATGTATTTCTATCTAGACTTAATAATCCATCTTCTATATTTAATTCAATACGTTCGGTATGAAGAGTAGCAAGGATTTCTAATTGATTGGGATTAAATCCTAACATCTCTAAAAATATTTTTATATCTCCTGATGGGAAAACATTAGTCTTTTCAAAATTTTCATATTCACGCCAGGAAATAGTTTGATTCTTTTCTAATAGCCCTTCACTTAATGGGGTCTTTAAAGTGAGAACAAAATCTTCTTTTTCACGAATACGAAGGGCAATGTCATTGCTCTTTAAAATTCTTTCTTTACTATCAATATAGTGATTTGTTTGACGTACTTTTCGATATTTATCTAATCCTAAATGATTGACAAGAAGATCATATTGCTCCGCGGTTAATAAGACTTTAGCTTCAATTTCAATATTTGAATTCATAATTAATTTCTCCTCTTTTTCTTTTACATAGATAATATACAATAATCAATCTAGAAATTCTATAAAAGGAATCTCAATCGATAAAATATTCTTTTGTATTATTCAAAATAGATATTTTAGTTCGATAATGATTTATTTTGCTACTTTATTTTTTAAAAGATATGGTAAAATAAGATTGTTAAAAGGAGTTAAAACGATGAAATATTCTATATGTTGTCGCGATGATATTAATTCAAAGATGATCAAAGAAAAAATACATGCTTCTTTAAATGAAAATGGATGGATTTTTGATGAAGTCAATCCGGATATTATTATTTCTGTAGGAGGAGATGGGACTTATCTTCGTGCCTTTCATCAATATATAGAACAAATTGATCATGTTAAATTTATTGGTATTCATACCGGAAAACTTGGTTTCTTTTGTGAATTTACCCGAAATGAAGTAGATGATTTAATAAATTCCTTACTTCATGAAGAACCAAAAATTACTGAACATAATCTTCTTGATTTAACTTATAAAGATGTTCATTATTATGGAATTAATGAAGTGCGCATTGAAAATCCTTATAATACGATGATCTGTAATGTCTATGTTCACGATGAATTATTAGAAAACTTCCGTGGCAATGGTCTAAATTTTGCCTCGACTACGGGGGCATCTGCTTATAATAGATCTCTAGGAGGACCACTTCTTGATCCTAATATTGAAACGATTATCATGGGTGAAGTAGCCTCAATTAATCATAATGCTTATCGTTCTTTAAATTCATTTTTAGTCTTAAATAAGGGTAATGTTATAAGATTACAAGGCAACTTTAAACGATGTTTAATAGGTTATGATCACTTATTTACAAATATTAATGATTCCTCTATTGATGATGAAGTTATGGTAACTTTATCGAATAAAACGATGAAAACCTTGCATTATAAAGATGTAAGTTATATTTATAGATTAAGAAAGGCCTTTGTCGCGGATTAAAGTTATGGAAAATTTAGATTTAAGTGTAATTATTATTATATCTTCTCTAGCAGCTGTTCTTGTGCTTAGTTTAATTATTTTCTTTGTTTTAAAAAATAAGAAAAAGAAAACTGCTTTAGAAAGCAAAGAGCGTTCTCAAAATATGATTTTAGCTTTAGGAAATAAAGAAAATATTGTTTCAGTTGACGCTAAAGAATCGCGCTTAAACTTAGTCTTACACGATAATAATTTAATCGATGAACTTAGATTAAAAGAACTAGGTGTCTCATCAATTATTAAAACAAGTAAAAAAGTAACTCTTGTAGTTGGTAAAGAAGCTTCTAAAGAAGTTGAAGAATTCATTGGTCAATATCAAGATAAAAAATAAGCATCTGCTTATTTTTATAGGCAAGATGCTAATTCATTAATATCTATTTTTAAAGATAAAAGATCATTTTTAAGTTCATAAAGTGGAAGACCTATAACATTATCTTCATCTCCTTCAATCTTAGATATTAAAGGAAACTTTTTATCTTGGATACCATAGGCTCCAGCTTTATCAAGTGGTGATTTTGTAGCCACATATTCTTCAATTAAATCATTAGAAAGTTCATTAAAGTATACTCTTGTGGTCACTTGCTTAGTGATTAAAATATTTTTTTGTTCACAATATATCGTATAAAAAGTTGATACTTCATGAACGTTACTAGATAGCATCTTTAACATTCTTCTTGCATCATCTTCATCAAGAGGTTTACCTAATATTTGATGATTTAAAATAACGATAGTATCCGCGCTTATTATTAAATCATTTGGATATAATCTTCCTATTTTTTTAGCTTTTAAAACAGAGATGATATCAAGAGGATAATTATCTTCATCGATGTTTGCGGGAACAACATCAAAGGAAGAGATAATTCTTGAAAGAAGTTCTTTTCTTCTTGGTGATTTTGAGGCTAAAATGACTCTCATTGATAAATCCTATTCATGATTAAAGGTATGACCATAGGTGTTCTTCTAGAACAAGTATAAATCATGGAAGTAACCGTATTTCTGATTGTATTTTTGATGTCCCCAAAGGTGACTTTATGCTTTAATAATAGTCTTAAATCGGTTTCTAGTTTGGTGCTTGTCTCATCAATAATCTTTTCCATTCTTTCATCAAAGAAAGAAAATCCAACTGTAACAATTTTAGGTTTGGCAAGTAAGATGTTCTTCCTAGAATCGATTGCTACCATAACACCTAATGCGCCTTCATCAGAGAGTACTTTTCGATCTTTTATGACCGCGGTAGAAAGACCATTTATATCTTTTCCGTCTAAAAAGATATCATCGGTTTCCACATTATCACCGCGTGTTACCTTGTGATTATATAAAAGTAAAGACTCTCCATTTGCTAAAACAAAAGTATTTTCACGTGGCATACCTAATTCATGAGCAAGTTCGGCATGCATTCTTAACATGCGATATTCGCCATGTACAGGCATAAAATATTTTGGATGCACAAGTCTTAGCATGAGGCGTAATTCTTGTCTAGATGGGTGCCCTGAAGCATGTAAATTAGTAAGAATCGAATTTGTTAATACATTTGCCCCAATTCTTGTTAATTGATTAACAATGCGATTGATAGAAGCACTATTCCCAGGAATAGGAGAAGAAGAAAATACAACTGTATCACCAGGAATTATGTTAAGTGAAGCATGCTCCCCATTTGCAATCCTTGATAAAGCTGCAAGAGGTTCACCTTGGGAACCGGTACAGATGATACATAGTTCATTAGATTTTACATTTTTAATATTATCTAAAGATATAATTGAAGCATCAGGAATCTTAATATAACCATATTCACGAGCTAAAGATATCGTTGATTCCATAGATCTACCTAATATGCATAATTTTCTTTTATAAGTAACACATGCTTCCACAATTTGTTGAATACGTGAAACGTTACTTGAGAAAGTAGAAATAATAAGTCTTCCTGGTGTTTTAGAAAATATTTCATTAATAGAAGAAATAACTGTTCTTTCTGAAGGTGTAAATCCTTCTCTTTCTACATTTGTTGAATCTGATAAAAATAAATCCACTCCTTCTTCTCCAAGACACGCAATTTTATTTAAAGAAATCTCTTGTCGCACAGGAGTTAAATCAACTTTAAAATCTCCTGTAGTCATCACTCTACCATGAGGAGTATCAATAGCTAGGCCATAAGAATCAGGAATAGAATGGGTCATGTGAAAGAATTGTACTTTAAAAACATCGCGAATATTAACTTCAGTGGATTCATCAAATTCGACAATATTAACTTTATCTTTAATATTATTTTCAGTGATTTTATGACGTATTAAAGCTGCTGCGAGTTTTGGAGCATAAATAGTTGGAATAAAAACATTTTGAAGTAGATAAGGGATACCACCGATATGATCTTCATGTCCATGGGTGATAAAAAGAGCCCTGATCTTATTGCGCATATTCTTTAAATGCGTATAATCAGGTATTACATAACTTACCCCATATATGCTTTCCTCGGGAAACATGACGCCTGAATCGATGATGATCAAATCATTATCTGTTTCGAGACAATACATATTTTTTCCTACTTCACCAAGACCTCCAAGCGCATAAATTTGCACAGGAGAAGTCAATCCTACTACATTTTCCATAGTCTTTCACTCCGTTTCAAAAAAGATGAATTATTCTTTATCTTGTTTTGTCAAATACATTATAAGTATTTAACAAAAGAAAAGCAAAATAAAAAAGAAGAATTTTTAATGTCTAATTTTAGATTAATTGCGAATTTGGCACAACTTTAAATGGGTCTTTTTTATTGATGTGATCATAATATAAGATACCATCTAAATGATCTAATTCATGTTGTAATACTATTGCATCATAACCAAAAGCTACAATATTAACCTCTTTATTTTGGATCAAATCAAAGGCATTTAAAACGATTTTGTAATAACGAAATACATATCCATCTTTATCTTCTTTTACCGATAGACAACCCTCTCCTCCTTTTAAAGCACATTTACGTGCAGAGTTAGAGACGATTTTAGGATTAATAAGAGCATATTGTACTTCTATTTCTTTATCGTCTTTATCTTTCTTTTTATAATAGATGACAAACATTCTTTTCTTTACTCCTACCTGAGGGGCCGCAAGACCAACGCCAGATCTAATATTATGCTTTTGGGCATATTGATCATCTTGAGACTTTTTTAAATAATCTAGCATCTGCCATAACATATCTTCATCTTCTTTTAAAAGAGGAAGAGTAACATTAGTGCATCTTTCTCTCATTATCTTAGTTTTGTCATCATATATTTTAAGCATTCATTTGACCTCGAAAACATTTTAGCAAATGGAAAATAAGTTAACAAGAAATAACAAAACTTATCCATATTTCTTAAAAAGATTTATCTATGTTAATTTAGTATGTTAAACTAAAAGTGGAGAAAGAAAATGGATAAATATCTTATTTCATTACATAAAATGAGTGATTTAATCACTCATATGAAAGAAAGAGAACAACTCTTTCAAATAGAAAATAAAATTTATGAAAATGATAAAACTTTAGCCAAAGTCATTTCTTTTCAAAAGGCTCAAGATAGATATAATGATGCTCTTAAATATAATTTAGATAACAAAGATGAACTTAAAAAAGAATTAGTAAACGCCATGAAAATTATGAATGAAGATAATTTAGTTAGCCAATATAATAATCTATATATAATCGTAACTGAACCCACTTTATATCTAGAACAAGAGCTTCATAAAGTTCTTTATGTCAAAGGAGATAAGACTAAGTGTTAAGGATAATTGCGGGTGTTTACCGCTCTTTAAGAATTGAAGTTCCTCCTAGTGATATCACTCGTCCTACAACCGATAAAGTAAGGGGGGCTATAATGTCAGCTTTAGGAAATATAGAAAATAAAAGAGTTTTAGATCTTTTTTCAGGCTCGGGGGCTTTAGGCATAGAATCTATATCGCGTGGGGCAAGTAGTTCAACCTTTTGTGATAATTCGCTAAAAGCTATAAAAACGATAAAAGAAAACTTAAAGAAATTAAATATTACAAATTATGATATTCACTATGGTGATTATCAAAAAGTATTATTAGAACTTGCCTATAAAAAAACACAATTTGATATCGTCTTTATTGATCCTCCATATCGTAAAAAAGAAATATATAAAATAGCAAGAAAATTATTGTTAGAATATAATCTATTAGCTCCAGGAGCAATATTAATAGAAGAATCCGATGAAGAATTAAAGGGAAATTATGGTATCAGTAAAGATTATAAATATGGTATAGTGCATGTGCGCATAACAAAGAATATTCAAGATGAAAATAGCAATACTTAGATATTTTAAATACCTTTGCTTTATCAAATATTCTTGCATTATTGTTACATAAGCACTTGCAATATAGTTATATTTTGTCTTTTCTCTTTTATATTAATATGTTCATGATAAAACACCTTTATCAACATATCTATCAAAGCCATTAGTTGAATTAATATTCCATATGTTTTTTGAAATTAAAAGGGTCATCCGTAAACGTATGACCCTTTATTATTCTAAATTAAGAAATAGACGCTCCAAATGGTGCAAGTGCAAGTTTAGAGAACTTAAAGCACTGTTTTCCAAATGGAATTCCAATGATAGTGATACACCATACAATTCCTAAAAATAAATAAGCGATAGAAAGGAATACTCCACCAAAGATAAACCAAATAACATTAGCAATTGGATGTGATCCAAAGTTAGACTTAACATCCGTTCCAAATGGGAAAAATGCAAGTCTAGCGAATTTAAAACACTGCTTTCCAAATGGAATTCCAACAATGGTGATGCACCAAAAAAGACCTAGTATTCCCCACATTAATCCTGAGGCAAGACCGGTGAAAAGAAACCAAAAAATGTTGCCGATAGTTTTCATTAATTTCCTCCATAAATGAATATAAAATTCGTTAAAATGATACCAATCCCAATATCCTTTAGTCAAATCAAATTTTCTTATATTTATACGATTAATTTGTAAAAATTAACGGACTTCATAAAAAACATACAAAATTGTGCAAAAATTATTATTAGAATATTATTTATTTGCTTAAAAAGCTATATTAGTAGAAGAAGCTAATGAACAATTAAAAGGAAATAATGGTATCAATGAAGATGATAAATATGGTATAGTACATGTGTGCATAACAAAGGAGATACAAGATGAAAATAGCAATCTATCCGGGAAGCTTTGATCCCGTTACAAATGGTCATTTAGATATTTTAAAAAGAGCCGCGAAACTCTTTGATAAAGTCTATATTTGTATCGCCGATAATCCTTCAAAAAATACTACTTTTACAATGGATGAGCGCCTCTTCATGTTAATGGAATGCACAAAAAACTTCTCTAATGTTGAAGCTATATATACTTCGGAATTAATCGTAAAAAAAGCCAAAGAACTAGAGGCTAATGCCATTGTAAGAGGATTAAGGGCGGTCACTGATTTTGAATTTGAATTTCAACTCGCTGCCGCGAATAACTATATAGATCCCTCTATTGAGATGGTCTTTTTAATGACATCTCCTGGCTTAAGTTTTATCTCTTCATCTTCTATTAAAGAGATGGCTATGCATCATGTTGATGTGAGCCATTTAGTGCCTACCGTAGTCAATTATTACTTACAGAAAAAATATTAAATCTTTAATTAAAATAGCAGTTCGTGCTGCTATCTTTTTTATAAATCTAATAAAACGATCTTCTGTTCTTTTCTCGTTCTATTTAAATCGATGATTCTTTGATTCGATGATCCTTTAAAAGTTAAATCTGGATCTTTTAATTCTAAGATAAATGGTCCATCAATTAAAACATCTATTTCATTTAAGATTTTATTAGTTTGTTCATCATTTCTTGCTAATAATTCTTCATATGTATAACCTGTATAACACCATACATCAAAGTTAGGTTTTATTCTTTTTACTTCATAAAGAAAATCTAAAGTTTCAGGAATATTTTCTTTACATAAAGGTTCTCCTCCTGAAAGAGTTATACCTCTTAATATAGAATTTTCTTTAATGCTATTTAATAATCTTTCTTTTTCAAGATGAAATGGTTTTCCATAAGAAAAATCTTGAGCTATTTCATTATGGCAACCAAAACAGCGATGAGGACAACCAGAGACGAATAAGACACATCTCCAACCTAAGCCATTTGAAATACTTTCTTCATAAAATCCAGCAAGATTCATTTATTACCTTCTTCAAAGCCATCATGAGTTATGCGGTCATGAAGTTCTGCGAGTTTGGCAGAATTCCATCGCGAAGTAGTTCCTACTAGATATCCAGTGATGCGTTGAATGGTATCGATATCATGACTACCACATTTTGGACATGTTTCTAGATTTGCATCAGAATTTTCAAAGCCACAATTCATACATCTTGAGCGCGTATGATTGATGCTTCCATAACCCATATTATATTTATCCATTAAGTCCACAACGGCGGTTACAGATTCAGGATTTTTCACCGCATCACCATCTAATTCAATATAGAAGATATGACCAGCTCTTGTTAATTCATGATATGGAGCTTCAATTTTAGCTTTATGTTCCGCGGTACATTTATACCAAACAGGAACATGATTTGAATTTGTATAATAATCTTTATCAGTTACACCTTTAATAATACCAAATTCTTTTTTATCAAAGCGGGTAAATCTACCTGATAATCCTTCAGCAGGTGTAGCAAGAACAGAGAAGTTAAGATTATAACTATTAGCATAACTAACACAATAATCACGCATTGTTGTAATAATCTTAATGCCTAGTTTTTGGGCATTTTCATCTTCGCCATGATGTTTTCCAATTAAGGCTACAAGGGCTTCGGCTAAACCTATAAAGCCAATGGAAAGAGTTCCATATTTTAAAACTGGCTCTATGGTATCATTAGGTTCTAATTTTTCACTACCCATCCACATACCTTTCATAAGTAAGGGGAATTGTTTTGCTAAAGCAGTGCATTGGAATTTATAGCGGTCATATAATTGACGCGCGGTTAAATCACAATAGTAATGTAATTTATTCATAAATTCTCTTATAACTGTATCTTTATAAATCTTAGTCATAAATTTATCACTACCTTCACCAATGGGGAATGATAAACCAGTTCTTTCTTGCGCAATATGGGCAGCTTCTATAGCAAGACGAGGTAAATTGATGGTTGAGAAAGATAGATTTCCTCTTCCAATTGAAGTCTTTTCACCAAATCTATTTTCAAAGACTCTAGTTCTACATCCCATGGTAGCACATTCATATTTATATCTATTAGGATCTTCTTCTTTCCAGAGATCATTTTGATTATATGTGGCATCTAAATTAATGTAATTTGGGAAAAATCTTTTTGCGGTCACTTTGCACGCGAATTGATATAAATCATAATTTCGATCAGTTGGTAAATAATTTATACCTCTTTTTTTCTTCCATATTTGAATGGGAAAAATTGGTGTTTCATGATTTCCAACACCCTCCAAAGTGGAATTTAAAAGCTCACGGATTATGCAACGACCTTCTGGAGTTGTATCGGTACCATAGTTAATACTAGAAAATACAACTTGATTCCCTCCACGAGAATGGATTGTATTCATGTTATGAATAAATGATTCCATTGCTTGATGTACTCTATTGACAACATTATTAATAGCTACTTGTATTAAATGATCATCGCCTTTTAAAGAAGAGGCATCAGCTCTAAGATAATCATTTGGAGTATAATCATAAAGGCGTGATAAATCTTCATTTAAGACTTCTTCTAATCTTTTAATTTCCTCTAGATAGGTCTTTTTAACATATGGGGCTAGATAGTAATCAAAAGCCGGGATAGCTTGTCCTCCATGCATCTCATTTTGAATCGTTTCCATCGAGATACAACCCATAAAAGAAGCTGTTTCAATTCTTTTTGATGGTCTAGAGGAACCATGACCAGCCCTAAAGCCTTCGCTTAATATCTTATCAAGAGGATGTTGTAAGCATGTTAAAGATTTGGTGGGATAATAATCCTTATCATGAATATGAATGTAACCTTTCTTAGATGCTTGTCTTACATCGCTTTCAAGAAGAAAATCATCAACGAATGGTTTCGTGGCTTCTGAGGCAAATTTCATCATCATACCGGCAGGAGTATCCGCATTCATATTGGCATTTTCTCTAGTGATATCATTAGCCTTAGCCCCAATGATATCTAAAAAGACATCTTTAGTTTTTGATTTACGAGCTACATCGCGATTATATCTATAGATGATATAGCTCTGCGCAACTTCTTTACGAGAAGAATTCATGAGTTTCTTCTCAACAAGATCTTGTATATCATAAACGCTCATGGCGTCTTTAGACTCGGCATATTTTTCGATTTCTTCAGCAATTCTTTCTGCAATTTGCATATCAACACCCTTTTCAGACATCGACATGGCAGCACATATGGCATCAATTATTTTTTGGCGATTAAAATTAGTTAAGCGCCCATCTCTTTTAATAATTTTCATAATGGCCTCCTTTTAAGTTGAATGCCTCTATTGTACTAAAAAGCCCTTTTTTTAAAAGTTGCATGAGCAACAAAAACGATTATTTTTTTCTCTTTAAAAAACATAATAAAAAAAGCAAAAAAATTATTAGATTAGAGCTTTAGAAAAAAAGTATGTTTCAAAAAAGTATCTTTTTAGTTGCAACCGCAACAAAAAATAAGTAAAATTTTAAGAAATGGGAAAATTTTATGATTAAAAGAACTTTTGACTTCAATCGATTTTGTGAAAACATTCAGCATCATTGCGCCCTTGTCACAGTAAAGAAATTTAAGAAGAATGAAATCATTACTACATACTTATTAAAGCGTAATCAAATATGTGTTTTATTAAGTGGACAAGCTCTTTTAATGCGTTATACAAAAGATGGTCAAAGACACATTTTAAACACTTTTAAAAAGGGAGATGCCTTTGGCGAAACCTTTTATCGCTTACATACGAGCAAAGAATTATTTGTTCTTGCTAAAAAAGATTGTGAGGTCTTATTTCTTCCTTATGATAAACTTGATTCATGCAATCATGAATGCACATATCATGTCCAATTACTAAAAGAACTTCCCGATTTATTTTTAAATCGCATGGCGGAAATAAATTTAAGAACTGAATTGTTATCATGCCGCAATATAAGAGATAAACTCATGACTTATTTTACTTTCTTACAACATGAAAAAGGAAAAAAGACTTTTGAACTTCCTTTTTCTCTTACAGATCTCGCGGATTATTTAGTTATTGATCGCAGTGCTATGATGCGTGAATTATCAAAGATGAAACAAGAAAAAATAATTAATAAACAAGGAAAATCTATTACTCTACATTAAAAATCAAAAGAAATGGAAAAATAAGAAGCAAAGTTTTTGACCATTTTAGTAATATCTTCAGGACTTGCCTTAAAATTAGTTTTACACCAATAACAAACAAGTCCTAACATTCCTTTAGAAAAAAAAGAATGCGAATATTCTAATTCTTCATCACTTGCGTCTGGACGCACTTTTTTCCATTCATAAATGCAATAATCATGGGCAAGATTTATGACCTTATCCACAAAATCATTATCTAGATTTTTTAGGAGTATTAAAGATACCAATTTACCATGATTCTTAACGCCTTTAAAAATTAATAAAAGCAGATCTTTTTCTCCACTTTCTAAACATCTCATAATATCTTTATAGAAGGCATTTTCTATCTCTACAAATACGTCAAAAATATCATTGTAGTGCAAATAGAAAGTACCTCTATTAATACCTGCCTCCTCACATAATAATGAGATAGTAATCTTATCAAAACTAAGTTGTGATAAAAGGGTTAATAAAGCGTCTTGAATTTTTGTTCTTGTCTTAATTTTTCTAATGTCCATGTGCGTTTTCCTTATAATTTAAGTATAGTAAAAATTAAGAAGTTTTTCAACATGTTGTTCATTAATTTATGAATAGATTTTATTGAATTTCATAAGCGATACTTCTATAATGAACTTACGCGGGCGTAGTTCAATGGTAGAACTTTAGCTTCCCAAGCTAATCACGCGGGTTCGATTCCCGTCGCCCGCTCCAAAAGGGTAATTTTTTGCCGAAAATCATATAAAAATTTAAGGTTTTGAAAATCGGCTATAAAATATTAAAATAACTTCATAGGTGAAACATGGTGAATAAGTAGATGATGCTTATTCTTTTTTTATGCGAGATTATTAT
>X41_Pika__coassemble_24_pt1 | contig 14925 bp, 11 predicted proteins | sample X41_Pika__metabat2_high_PE_003 | metagenome-assembled genome bin X41_Pika | reverse complement strand
CTTTATGGCTTTAATCTGTTCTTCTTCTTTATTATCTTTCATCTTAATAATTATTTCTTCAATTGATTCCATAGTCGAAAAAGCTTCAATTAAAATATTGCATTCAGAAAGAAAAAAACCAATATCATCTTCTTCATAAAACTTATATAAGGACCGCACCTTTTCGATGAGTTTTTTATAATCTTGATAAAAGATATATTCTTTTGTCTTTTGATAATTATTTAAATTCTTCTTTTTATTCAAAATATCAAAGATAGTCATATTAATTACTCCTCAAGAAAACTAGATAATAGACTTAAAGCATAAAGAACAGCTGTTTCACTTCTTAAGATTCTTTTTCCTAAACTTATCGATATAAATCCTTTATCTAAAGCATAGTTTACTTCATCAAGTGAAAAGCCGCCTTCTGCACCAATAAGAATACTACAAGAGGAAGCATTTTGCACTAAACGAGAAGATAAGGGCTGCTTTTTTTCATTTTCATAAGCGATAAAATTAACTTGAGAAGTATAATTACCGATATTTTTAAAATCTTCTCCGTAAATAATAGTCGGAATATAAGCTCTTCCACATTGTTCAGATGCTTCAAGAGCAATTCTATATAATCTTTCTTTTTTCTTATCAATATTATCTTCATTAATCTTTTTAATAGTTCTAGATGATTCTAAAATAATTATTTTTTTAACACCAAGTTCGGTGGCTTTTTGGATGATAAAATCTAATTTATTGCCTTTAGGAAGACAATATAAAAGCGTTAAATTACCATTTAATTCAGTGTCTGCCATATTAGAACTTAACAACTCAAATGTTAAAGGAGAAGTTTTCTTTATTAAAACACGATAAATATAGCCATTATTTAAAAACTCTAATTCTTCTCCTACACGCGAATGCATCACATGTAATATTTGATGAGTTTGCTCTTTAGATAAGATAAATTCATCATCTTTTATATCTACGAAATAGCGTTGCATTATCTTATTTCCTTAACATTTCGATTTCTTTTTTATAACCCTCTAAATCATTTGGGGTCTCTAAGATAAATGGTAAATCATGTAATAAAGGATTTCTTGTTACTTGATATAATGTTTCAAAACCGATGTAACCTTCTCCAATACGCGCATGGCGATCTTTATGAGAATTAATAATATTTAAAGAATCATTTAAATGGATAGCTTTTAATTTATCTAAACCAATCACTTCATCAAATTCTTTTAAGACATCATGAAGATTTTTTAAATCATATCCTCCATCATGAACATGACATGTGTCTAAAGTGACTCCAAAGCGATCTACATAATTAATACCTTCTAGTATTGTTCTTAATTCAGAAAAATTTCTTCCAATTTCATTTCCTTTTCCAGCCATTGTTTCAAGTAAAATCATGACACCATCATTAGAAGTTACAATTCTATTTATGGATTCGATGATATTTTTTATACCTTGTTCTACACCTAGACCTACATGACTTCCAGGATGAAAATTATAATAGACCTGATAGACATTAGTTAATCTATTTAAATCGTCAAGCATCATTTGTTCCCCAAATTCTCTAATATTATCTTTACCACCAAGATTCATCGTATATGGAGCATGGGCAATGATATAACCAAAATCATGATCTTTAGCAAAGGCATTATAATTATTAATATCTTCTTCATCAAGAGGTTTAGCTTTACTTCCTCCTTGAGGATTTCTTGTAAAAAACTGAAAAGTATTAGCCTTTATGCTTAAAGCCTCTTTAGCCATTTTCATATATCCTCCAGATGAGGATAAATGACAACCTATAATTAATTTATCCATACTTTCCTCCATGTTTTTTTAAAAAAAATATCAATATTTATTCATATTTTAACAAATGTTAAAAAAATGCGCTATAATAAAAGGGTCTTGGAGATTAAAACATGAAGAAACGATATTTATGCCTATCATTAATATGTTTATTACTCACATCTTGTGATAAACCATTAATTGATTTTTTATCAAAAAATTCTTTAAATTCTTCAAGTAATTATAGTAGTGGAGTAAATTCAAGTAGTTCTTCAAGCGATTCAAATAATGATAGTAGTGAAGTAGATTCAAGTAGTTCTTCAAGCGATTCAAGTTCATATTCTTCTTATGATTCTAAAAGTGAAGACTCATCAAGTATAGATAGCCATGTATCTAGTTTTAGTAGCACAAAAGAATATGATGATTTATCAATTCATTTCTTAGAATTAGGTAATGGATATGCTGGTGATAGTGTCTATATTAAAGCCGGAGATAAAGATATCTTAATTGATGCCGGGTCTAGAGAAAATAGTGCCCCAGTTATCACAAAATACATCAATACATATTGTACCGACAAAAAATTAGAATATGTAATAGCCACTCATGCACACCAAGATCATATCGCCGGCTTTGTAGGTAATGATAAGAATAAAGGCATATTTGACTCATTTGATGTCGATGTTATCATTGATTACGCCTATAAAAATACCACTTCTCAAATCTCTCAAAACTACGAAAGCAAAAGAGATGCGAAAGTTCAAAAAGGAACTAAACACTATACAGCCAAAGATTGCATGAATAAGACTAATGGAGCTTCTACATCTTTCGAATTAGCTAAAGGTATAACTTTAAATATCTTAGATCAAAAATATTATTATCAAAAATCTTCTGATGAAAATAATCATTCGGTATGTACTTTGCTTTCGCAGGGTAATAATCACTTCTTATTTACAGGTGACTTAGAAGAAGATGGTGAAAAATCTTTAGTTGAAAAAAATCCTTCTTTACCACATGTAAAAGTATTTAAAGGTGGACATCATGGATCAAAGACTTCTTCAAATGAAGCTTTACTTTCAAAAATAACTCCTGAAGTGGTATGTGTATGTACTTGTGCTGGTACTGATGAATATAGTAAAAATCGAGAAAATCAATTCCCGACTCAAGCCTTTATAGATCGCGTTGCTAAATATACTGATAAGGTATATGTAACATCTCAGGCTTATAGCTGGCAGACCATGTTAAATGAAGATGGTGAATTATATCCTTCCACTACCGAAAGTCAATATAAACCAATGAATGGTAACATTGTTGTTACTTCTACTTATAATAATTTTGAAGTTCATGGAAGTAATAATGATACAAAATTAAAAGATACCGAATGGTTTAATTCTACATTAACATTAAACGGTAAGTCCGTAAAAATGCGAACTTGGCCATCTGACGGTGTAAACACTAATTAAGATATGAAAAAAGATGGTGGTTAGCCATCTTTTTTATTACTTTTTAACATCAAGTATAAACTTCTTATCGACATAATCGACATAGACATTATCTCTTTCGTTGATATTTCCTTCTATGATCTTTCGCGCTAATGGGGTCTCAATTTCTTTTTGAATAAAGCGTTTTAATGGTCTTGCTCCATATATAGAATCAAAGCCATTACTAGCAATTGCTTTTAAGGCATCTTTGCTTAATTCAATATGAATCTTTTTACTATGTAGACGTTCTTCTAGTTCATTAATAAACTTTAAAATTATCTTTTCTACATGTTCATTGGTCAAAGAATTAAAGTAAACAATATCATCAATTCTATTTAAGAATTCCGGTTTAAAATGAGCTTTTAATTCATTTTGAACTAGTTCTTTGTTTTTAGCACTATTACCATTTAATAGATATTGTGAACCAATATTAGAAGTCATAATTAAGATTGTATTTTTAAAATCAACTACGCGACCTTGAGAATCCGTTAATCGACCATCATCTAATACTTGAAGTAAGATATTAAAGACATCTGGATGAGCTTTTTCTATCTCATCTAATAAGACGATAGAATAAGGTTTTCTTCTTACAGCTTCTGTTAATTGACCACCTTCTTCATATCCTACATATCCAGGAGGCGCTCCTACAAGACGAGAAACAGAAAACTTTTCCATATATTCGGACATATCAATTCGTACCATCTGATTGATGGAATCAAATAGATTTAAGGCAAGTGATTTAGCAACTTCAGTTTTACCAACCCCTGTTGGTCCTAAAAATAGAAAACTACCTAAAGGTCTATTTTCATCATTAACACCGGCTCTTGATCTTAAAATAGCATCACTTACTAAAGATAAAGCTTCGTCTTGACCAATGACTCTTTTAGAAAGATTATCTTTTAACATCAATAGCTTTGAGGTTTCTGATGACTTTAACTTACTAACTGGAATTGAAGTCCATTTGCTTACAACAGATGCGATATCATCTTCTTTTACTACTTCATCTAATATACGATCTTGTTCTTTTTTATTTTCAAAAGTAGAGATAGCCTTTTCTAAATCGGGTATTACTTGATAACGTAACCTTGCCGCTTTTTCATAATCAGCATTATTCATAGCTTTATCTAAATCCAATTTAGCGTGTTCTAATTCTTTTTTATGCTCTTTAGACTTTTTTAATTCCTCTTTTTCATTAAGCCATTTAGCTTTAAAATTAGCTTCTTTTTCTTTTAAATCAATTAGATCTTTATCCAATTTAGCTAAAGAAATTTTCGCGGATTCACTATCTTCCTTACTTAAAGATATTCTTTCAATTTCATTTTGAGCAATCTTACGATTTATCTCATCAAGTTCAATGGGTAATGAATCGATTTGCATTCTTACACTTGCACAAGCTTCATCCACTAAATCGATGGCTTTATCAGGTAAGAAACGATCAGAAATATAACGCTTTGATAAAGTAGCAGCCGCGATTAAAGCAGAATCCATAATCTTTACTCCATGATGTGATTCATAGCGTTCCTTTAATCCTCTTAATATTGATATAGTATCTTCTAGAGTCGGTTCATCAACCATTACTTTTTGCATTCTACGCGCAAATGCGGCATCTTTTTCAATATATTTTTGATATTCATCTAGAGTTGTAGCGCCAATACAATGTAATTCACCTCTTGCTAGCATTGGTTTTAATAGATTCGCGGCATCCATAGCTCCATCTGACTTACCTGCACCAATTAAAGTATGAATTTCATCGATAAATAAAATTATTCTTCCATCGCTTTTTTCTACTTCTTTTAAAGTAGCTTTTAAACGATCTTCAAATTCTCCTCGATATTTAGCACCCGCAATTAAGGCCCCTAAATCTAATTCAAAGATAGTTTTTTCTTTTAAAGAAAGAGGGACATCTCCTTTAAATATACGCCAGGCAAGTCCTTCTACTACCGCCGTTTTACCAACACCTGGTTCCCCAATTAAAACAGGATTATTTTTGGTCTTTCTTGATAATATTTCAATTACTCTTCTTATTTCTTCATCACGACCAATAACTGGATCAATTTTACCTCTTGCCACATCATCTATTAAATCTCGACCATATTTTTTTAAGACTTCATAATGATTTTCAGGATTAGGATCATCAACATGATTATCTCCTCTTATCTCTTTTATTGCTTCCTGAAAATGAGGTTTAGTAAATCCATTTATATTTTGTAAAGTTTTAATTAAAGAATGACGATTATCAAATAAAGCTAAAAGCATATGCTCAACAGAAATATATTGATCTTTCATCTCTTTACGAATATTATCACTATCAAGTAATAACTTATTCATATCATTAGAAAAATAAGGATTTAAAGTAGAACTCATCTTATGTTTTGCTCTTATAGCATCATCAATTGCTCTATTTACATCTTTATAAGAAATATTTTCTTTACGAAGCACGTTTTTAAGCATGGAATCATTATCATCCAACATCGCTTTTAAAAGATGAGGAACATCTACTTCTTGAGATGAATTATCACTTGCTATATTTACGGCTTGGTTTAACAATGATATTACTTTTTCTGTCATATTTTCGGCCATATAAATCACCTTCTTTCCAAATTTAGCACTCGCAATACTTGATTGCTAAGTATATTATATGCTTATTTTTAGCACTGTCAATATATGAGTGCTAATTTTCTTTCTTTTTCTTCTTATCTCTATATGCTAAAATACTTTTGGTGAGAATATGAAAAACAATAAATCGATATATCAAGCAGTGGTCACCGATTTTGATTGGACCCTAGTTTATGAACAAAAAAAGATCAATCCTAAGACTAAAGAAGCAGTCATTAAATACTTAAAAAAAGGTTATCCTTTTATTATTGTTACCGGTAGACCTCTATTTACTTTATTACCCCAGGTAGAAGAATTTGGCTTTACTAAATATCCTTCTTTTCATATGTCTACTTATAATGGGGCCGCTTTTACAAATGGAATGACTAAAAAAACAATATATAGTGATCAAAAAGTATTACCTAGTGAAATATATAAAATCCATGAAATATTAAACCCTTTAAAGATAAATTTACTGCTTTATTAAGATGAAAAGATTCATCTAAATGAAGTATTTGATTATCAAAGTAAAAGTGAATCAATTGATACTTTACCTCTAGTTATAAATAATCATGAAATAGCATCTTTATCAACTCCTGTCATTAAAGCCATCGCGGCTTCTGATGAAGATAGATTAAAAGAAGTTTTACCCATTTTAAAAGAAGCATTTCCTACTTTAGATTTCTTTTTTTCTCAAAAATTTTATATCGAAATTGTAAGAAAAGGCATCAATAAAGGGGCAATTTTAAATCATATAGCGCAAGAAATTGATATACCTTTAAACCAATTTATCGGCTTTGGAGATTCGCAAAATGATATTGAAATGCTTCAAACATGTGGTCTATCTATAGCAATGGGAAATGCTAAAGATGAAGTTAAAAAAGAAGCAGATTTAATAATAGGAAATGTTTATTCTTCTTCATTTGGTGAGGCACTAGATGAATTCTTTTCACTTGATGAATAAAGGAAATTATATCTTTTATCAATCGTTTTAAAAGCATAATAAAAAGGTATACCTAATATTACTAATACGCCAAGTTGCCCAAGTCCTACCCAACATAATTCGATAAAATAAGCTTCTTTAAGTTCAGAGACAGCTAGAAATGTAAAAGGAACTAAAATGGCATTAAAAATAATTGCAGGTAATATACCTAAAATAACTCTAAGCGGTTCTTTTTTAATAAATCTACCAATAATATAGCAAGATATAGAGGCGAGCAATGTTCCTAGAGTACCTAAAGTTGTATCTAATAAAACATTACCTGGGGTAAAAAAATTGCTTATTAAACAGCCAATGGTTAATCCTAATATCGATTCTGGAAAGAAAAGAGGTAAGATGTTTAAAGCTTCCGCGACTCTAAATTGAATAGCTCCATATGATATTGGGGCTGTAAAAATAGTTACTACCGCATATAAAGCCGCGATTAAACTAGATAAGCACATGCGCAGAATCATTTTTCTTTTTTTGGTCATAAATACTCCTTATAATAAAAAAATCATGATCGCCATGACTATGTAAAAGATGATATTATTCTTTTCCATAGTTTTGTTTATAGACAGGATGGTCTCGAACTGTCTTCCCTTTACTGAAACTATTTTACCATGCATCTTTTTAAATTCAATAAATTAGAGAAATCTTGTTATATTTACCAACACCCATTTAGGTTATGAATATTGACTTTTTTTAATTTTATAAATACACTTAATTTATAATTTCTGACGTGGGGGAAGAAATATGTTTGATACATTTATTAGCTATCGGAGGGACGGTGGTAGTTATTATGCCGCCCGTATTTATGATTTTTTAACTTTTAGGGGCTTTAAACCATTTTATGATAAGTCTGAAATGCGTGAAGGTCGCTTTGATGAACAGATTAAAAGCAATATTAAAAATGCTCTTAATTTTATTTTGATTCTTTCTAAAGATGCATTATTAAGATGTAAAAATGAAGATGATTGGGTAAGAAGTGAAATAGAATTTGCTATTTCAAATAACATGAATATTATCATCTTGCAAGAAGATAGTTTTGTTTATCCTAATGATTTACCTAAATCTTTACAAAGTCTTCACCTTTATCAAGCCGTCTTATTTGATGATAAATCATTTGCCTTCAAATTAGAATTAATGGCTCAATCTTTAAAAGTACCATCAAATTCCGAAGGAGTTAATTCAATAATCAATAAAAAATTCAAATTTTCGGGAGTTTACTTAACTCAATATGAAGACTTTGATAGAGGGCGCATCATCGTAAGAAAAGCACCTGCCACCTTACATCAATTTGGAAGTAATATATGGGGTATAACTTCTTTTGATAGTCAAAAGAAATGGAAACTAAAAGGTAAAATATATGGGAAAAAGCGAATTGCGGGCATATATTATGCCAAAGGTTATTTAGACGATGGCTTTGGTACCTTCTTTTTAGAACTCAATAGAAATGGATTATTAGAAGGATATTGGTCAGGATATGATAGTGATAAGAAAGATATTACTACCGGGAAATATATCTTTAAAAAATGTCAAAAATCAATAAAAATAAGGGACGTAAAAATAGAAGATTTTGCTCGCATTATTCGCATTCTTGATTCACAATTAGGAAAAGATTATGTATCAGAAGACTTTTTAAAAGAAGTAATAGATGATAAGAAAGATACTTTTTGTAAAGTCATTGAAGATAGCTCAAATCATCAAATTGTAGGTGTAGGACTGTATGGCATTATAAATTATGATGAAGTTAAAAATATAACCCAAGGAAGAGATATAAATGTGCTTAAATTCACTCCCCAAATTGGCTTAATAAAAACAATAGCTATAGATGAAGCTTATAAAAATCTAGGGCTAGCTTCGTCACTTATTCAAAATCTTTTAGGTGAATTATCTTTAAAAAATGTAAGATGTTTTATATCACCTGCATGGAAGCATCAAGGTATTACTAATATTGAAAATGTTTTAGAAAAAAATGGATTTAGCAAAGCTATTGAAATACCTAATTACTGGTATGAAAGCAGTATAAAAGAAAAATTTGAATGCCCAAATTGTGGAAATCCATGTCATTGTAGCTGCGTAATATATGTGAAAATTTAATAGATATCTTCAATTAATAATCCAAAATAATATGTTACTTAAGCTCTAAGCTACATATTAAGTTACATATTAAGTTGCATATTAAGTTACATATTAGATGACTTTAGCGCTTATATTTGCTAAAATAATATCGAGGAGGCATCTAATATGAATATTCCAATAAATATAGATAAATTAATCGAAGAACGCGTAGTTGAATCAACTCGTATAGACTATAAAAAGGGATTTGAACCAAACGCTGTTTTACATACCATTTGTGCCTTTGCTAATGATATTGATAATACTGGTGGAGGTTATATAATTCTAGGAGTAGAAGAAGAAAATGGTATGCCAAAAATCCCTATCTCGGGGCTGGATAAAAATAAAATTGATGCCATCTTAAAAGAACTTGTTGGTTATTGCAACCAAATAGAACCAAGATATTTTCCCATTGTCGAGCCAACAACATATAAAGGGAAAGATCTTATTTTAATTTGGGCTCCTGCAGGTCATGGTCGTCCTTATAAGGTTAATGAAAACATTTTTACTAGATCTATAAAAAAATACTACATAAGAAAGTTTAATAGTACTATTGCCGCGAAAAGTGAAGAAGAAAAAGAACTATTTTATGTATCATCAGATATACCATTTGATGATAGGCCAAATCTAGCAGCCTCAATTGAAGATTTAGATATCAGTTTGATGCGTAAATTTCTTTATGATGTGAATAGTTCTCTTTATGAGCTATCATCGACAATGAGTGTTTTAAAAATTGCTCAAAGTTTGCAGATAGTATCTGGACCAGATGAATCGTTACATCCAAGAAATGTAGGCCTATTATTCTTTAATGAAGATCCTGAAAAATTTTTTAGAGGTGCACGTATTGAAGTAGTTGATATTCCAAATCCAACAGGAGAAGGAATGAGTGAAAAGAAATTTAAAGGGCCAATTCAAAGGCAATTAAAAGATGCCTTACAATATATTCAAAACTATGTTTTAAAAGAAAAAGTATTTAAAGTAGATGATAAAGCAGAAGCAATTAGAATCTTTAATTATCCATATCGAGCCGTAGAAGAAATATTAACAAATGCAGTTTATCATAAAGCATATACAATTAATGAGCCAATAACCGTAAGAATTACGCCAAAAGAAATGGAAATAACTAGTTTCCCTGGCTTAGATAGAAGTATAACTGATGAAAATATTAAGAAATATGATTTAAGAGCTAGAAGATATCGAAACAGAAGAATAGGCGATTTCTTCAAAGAGCTGAATTTAAGTGAAGGCAGAAATACTGGTATACCAAATGCTTTAGAAGCTCTTAAAAATAATGGTTCTGATTTACCTATTTTTGAAATGGATGAAGAACGCAGTTTTCTATCTGTTATTATTCCTAATCATCCTCTATTTATTGAAAAAGAAAAATATGTTACAAATAGCAAACAAACTAGAGATTGTAAGGATGTTACTAAAAGAAAAATTCTTGAATTGCTTAAAGAAAAACCTTTATCTCTTAGCGAATTAGCGGCCTCTTTAGGAAAAAGAAGATCATCAACTTTAAAAGCAATTGTACTTGAATTAGAAGAAGAATCATTAGTAAGTTATCCAATCAAAAGTGGTAGGAACGCTAAAATATATATAAATAAAAAATAAAAATATCGCTTTATCATCTTACTAATAAAGCGATACATCATCATTATTGATGAATATATTTTGGAATAGACATCAATAATAAGTATAGGGTTTAGAAAAATTTAGGGATATAAGTCATTTCTAACTTATTTTTTGCAACACCAATTAACTCATCAAATTCACTTACTTTTTCTAATTTATCATTCCATTCCATATTTTCTTTTTGTTTTTGCGCTATGAATTTAATGGCATCAATTTTTGTTGTGATATTTTCATTTGTTTCAAATACTTCAATTACTAAATCCACAAATGCTTGGCTTGCAATAAATTCAACAAAAAGGCTATTTTCATTTGCTATCTCTTCTCTTTCAACTTTTTTAGATGCTAATAATCTTTCTTTTTTAACAATTTGTTGATTCTTTTTAAGCGAATCAGCATATTTTTTATTACTTAAAATGAATTTTTCTTTTTTCTCATCGCTTTCATCTTTTAAAGACATAACTGTTGATTCATAAAAAAGTCTATTCTTCTTATAAATATCGATTTTATTCATACTGGCAATATATGAATTTAAAGGTGTTCCAGCTACTTTAACTTTGATTTTTCCTTTACTACTAAATGTGTCCGCTACAATCCCATAATATGTCTTATGTTGCTTCAAAAAAACTTTAACTAATATCCCCGCTTTCTTTTTGATCCCGACATTTAAATACATATATATTAATAAAGCACAAAGTCCAACTGCCCCAACTATACCTAAGAATATATTGACAAATATAGCTAAAATTACCATTAGTAAAAGACTTAATATTATTAAACTTACATAGATTAATAATCTCTTATTATTTGCTTCATCAATTGATTCCTTAAGGATCCTTAATTCATTTATATTTTGAGATAATTCATCTTTCCCAACTTGATATATGACTTTATCAATCTCCTCATGCTTAACCTTATTAAAATCATTTTCAAGCTCACTTATTTCGTCATTTAGCTCTTTTATTTCATAAAATACTTTGCTCTCATCCATTTTTTATTCTCCCATCACTTCAATAGTTAATTGTTTTTTAAATCATTAACTAATTTATTATGTTCCTCAACTAAATCATTATGTTTATCGACTACATCATTATATTTTTCAACAATTTCATCTTGTTCCTTTTTTATAGAATCAAATGCATTTGCAATCGAAGCAATCATCGCATTATTTTGTTCTTGTGCTTTCATATTTTCTTCAAATAATGATTTAAGCTCAACAATATATCCTTCAATTTCTTTTCTTATTTTTTCTTGCTTTTCCTTTTCTTCTTCGTCTTTCTTTTCTGCATAATATAAATTGATTGCTTCTTTTAAAGAATCAGCTCTTTTATTTTCAAAATATTTAGAAATGGATAAAGCCGCATCCGGTGTTCTTAAATCAGTAGGAAGTAAGTTACAATTTGCAATTTTTAATGCTACATTTCCTAAAAAAAGAGTGACTTGAGAAGTTTTTTCCCTTTCTCTAAAATTTTCTATATGATGATTAAGTTTTGCCCTTTTCTGATCTACAAATGCATCACTCGATATATCAGTTTCACCAAGTAAATAATCATAAAAATCTAGATTATTTAGGAACACATTATTATATATTTGGACTATTCGTAACGACAAACCATAAATCCTATATTTTAAAGCCAATGAATCATCATATTCCATTAACGCCTTAAGTAAATCTATACCATTATTGCAAAATGCGGTAAAAAATCCACTAGTCATCTTCCAATTTGCTACTTCTAATTTATGTAAATCTTTCAGTTCTTGATACGCAGACTCAATAATTTTTATAAAATCAGGAATTTTAAAAAAATCTTCATGCCAATCTGGATGCATTGAATATTCAGCATAATGTTGATTATATTCTTTAGTCATGCTAGTAATCACAGTCGAAACGATCTCGGTAAGAAGCGCTTCTAGAAATGGATTATTATAACCAAAAGCTTGCTTCAATTTTTCAGCTATTTCAGCGAGTGAATCGGGCATTTTTTCAGTTGCCTCGCGAAAAAATCTACTCCATCTTCCAGAATATGGTATTGCTCTATTAATAAAATTCCGATTATTATCCCAACTTAATAGTGTAAATGTTTCCATGATTTTTATTTCAAAATTAATCCATGAATTTTCCTCGGATACTATATTCTCCAAATAATTAATAAAACCTTCATAATTTTTTTTCATTGCATTTTCCTTTCTTCAAATTTACTTACTCATTATAACCCCCCCCCGTCGCTGTCAACGGCTTTTTAAAATTTGTTGAAGTGCTATTAAGAAAGTAGACAGTATATACATCTCTGTAGACACATGAAGCAACATGCGTCTACACTACAAGCGCAAAAGTAAAAAACTTCCATGTACCTATTATTGTACCTTGGAAGACTTTTCTTAGTTATTGTGTTAATTTTTAACGTACGCAATTAATTTTCTCATCCCATGAGATTTTACGTGTTCAAGTTTGATGATGTTAAATCTAGTGGGGTTAAAAAATTAAAGTCCCAACAATCTAATGGGACTAATCTTTTGAGGCTATGTATTTTTTGAGTTATACTTTCTATCGTTACTTTAGAGAGTTTTCACGTCTTGACATCATCGGCTACGTATCAAAGTCAAATGTTGCCATTTGTTTCATCTTCTCTTAGCAATAAAAAAACTCCCTTCTTTTTTACTAATCTCTAGTTAAAGTCTTGGGAGATAATTGTTTTTTCACCTGGCGGAGGAAGAGGGATTCGAACCCTCGCACCCTGTTACAAGTCTACGAGCTTTCCAAGCCCGCCCCTTCAACCGCTTGGGTATTCCTCCAGCGCGTTTTTTATTGTACAATAAATCGATTTTAATGTCACATGTTTTTCATTATTTTTTATATTTCGTTAATTATATAAGTAAGGACAACAAATTAATTTAAAGCATCTTATATTGATTGACCCCATCAAATTTTACGTCTTTTAAGAAACAAAAAATGTTTATCAAATACAAATAAAAAAGACCAATTATTGCTATATGGGATGTAAATATTACCATAAATAAAGAAATAATTGGTCTAATTTTAAAAGTTAAATAAGTGATTTAATTAATCGTTATTTGAATCTAGATGCACATCGAGTTGAGGATATGGAATTTGAATATCATTTTCGACTAGTTGACTTAAAATCTCCGTATTGAGTTTAAAGAATGTATCCCAATAATCTTCTTTCTTCACCCATACTCTTACGGTTAAATTAACCGAAGAAGCAGCAAGTTCACCGACAACGATCATGGGCTCTGGAGTAACAAAAATCTTTTCTTGTTCACTGATAACTCTCTTAATGACTTCCGTAGCTTTACTCACTGAAGATGTATAAGAGATACCAAAGACCATATCGACTCTACGAGTATCTTTCATAGAGACATTAACGATGACTCCATTTGCTAAAGTACCATTAGGAATCATTTGTACTTTATTATCGGGAGAAACTACATATGTGTAGAATAGATGAATGCTTTCAACTGTACCATCACACCCCTGCGCGGAAATAAAATCTCCAATGCGGAATGGTTTCATAACTAAGATAACTAAACCACCAGCAAAATTAGATAAGCTACCTTGGACCGCTAATGAGAGACCTATACCAATACTTGAAATGATTGCTCCAATTCCTGCCGTATCGATACCAATATAAGAGATGAATAAGACAAAGACTAATAGTTTTAAACCAACACGCGTGACATTATAAACGACCATGGTGATTGTTGGTTCATGTTTTCTTGCCTCCATACGGCGTTTAACAGCTCGAGATAAAGCATTAATAATCTTAAATAAGATGAATAAAACAATTAAACCAAGAAGTAGTCTCAATCCGGATGTGCAAAGCCAATTCACGATTTGATTGAGCAAATCTTGCCAATTAAATGATGACCCACCTGAGGCTGCGTCTGATGCCGTATCACTTACTTCTGTAAAAAATAATGGATTCATATTTTCTACCTCCAACATGAATATTTTAGTCCTCATTAGTTTAAAAATTCAATATTTAAATATCATTTTTTTTACTATGACTTTTTTAAAGTTTATAATATATTTTATGGGGGCATCTTATGAAAACACATGGTTTTGATAAAGTTATAAATAAGGAATCTAAAATATTAATTTTAGGTTCTTTTCCAAGCGTAGAATCACGTAAAAAAGATTTTTATTATATGCATCCTCAGAATCGTTTTTGGAAAATCTTAGAACGTATATTTCATGATGAAGATTTTCTTTCTCCTTTTATAGACGTAAAAATAAATACTTTAAATAAATATCATATCGCTCTATACGATGTTGTTTTAACCTGTGAAATCATAAATAGTGATGATAATACTATAAAACCTCTAGAAATATTC
>X41_Pika__coassemble_23_pt1 | contig 15066 bp, 29 predicted proteins | sample X41_Pika__metabat2_high_PE_003 | metagenome-assembled genome bin X41_Pika | reverse complement strand
TGATCAAAATATGCATCTTTAGTTTCTTGATCAAAGGTACTAGTAGATGAACTAGTTGGGTTAGATGAGCTGGTTGTTGAGCTTGTCTCGGTTCCGCCCTTTTTATCACAGCCAACAAAAATTAGCATGAGCGAAAGCACAAGCAATGTTTTCTTTTTCATAATGTTTTTCCCCTTGAAGTATTATTTTATTGAAGATCTTTATGATTCCTCAAAAAATAATAGTGTTTAAATACTAACCCCCTAGCTATTGAGTTGTCAACAAAAAGTTTTAAATTTTACATTTTTCTAAAAATGGCTAAATATTGGCACATTTAAAAAAGAATGAAGAACAATCTCCATTCTTTTTAAAAATGATAGAAATTATTTTTATTTTACAAATGTGACAAGAGCCATAGGAGCATTATCACCGCGTCTAAAGCCCATATTTAAAGCTTTAGTATATCCGCCTTGACGATCTTTATAGCGAGGACCAATTTCATTAAATAACTTCTGTAAAGCATTGACGTTATTTTTAGCATCAGCCATAACATTTTCTCTTACAAAGCGAGCAGCTTCCCTTCTTGAAGATAAATCTCCTCTTTTAGCATATGTAACCATGCGATCTGCGACTTTAATTAAATCGCGAGCCACAGTTTTAGTTACTGTTACATGTTCATGAACAATTAAATCTGTAACTAAATTGCGTAACATGGCTTTCTTTTTACTAGGGGTAAATCCAGATTTAAAGCGAACTCCACCTTTTCCATGTACGTTTTTACGTCCGATTGTAGCCATATAAGTTCCTCCTATTCATATTCACGGAAGCCAAGACCAATTGATTGTAATTTTTCTTTGACTTCTTTAAGTGATTTCTTACCAAGATTTTTGACTTTCATCATATCTTCTTCGGTCTTTTGGGTTAATTCCATAACAGTAGTAATGGATGCTCTTTTAAGACAATTATAAGAACGCACAGAAAGATCTAATTCTTCAATTGTCATATCTTGATATTTATTGCCTTCTTCTTCAACTGTTTCTTTGAGAATATCAACAGATTTAGCCACACTTGAAAGCTCGACAAAGAGTTCAAAATGAGTGACTAAGATTTTAGCCGCAAGAGCGATGGCATCTTGAGGATCCATAGATCCATTGGTAGTTAAATTAAGCTCTAAAGAATCATAATCAGAATTATGTCCCACACGGGTCGCATTTACTTCATAAGATACTTTAGTAATTGGTGAATAATTTGAATCAGTAGGAATCATACCAATGGGGAAGTTACTTGTTTTATTTTCTTCGGCTGTTACATAACCTCTCCCATTGCGGCAATAGATGGTCATCATTAAATGTCCATTATCGTTAAGATGAGCAATAACTAAATCCTTATTGATTACTTCAACTCCTGTTGGGCATTCAATGTCTTCAGCGGTAACAATTCTTTCACCATGAGCATCGATACTTAAATGATAAGATTGTTCACTATCATCATCGATTTTTAAGACTAAATCTTTAAGATTTAAGACAATCGCGGTGACATCTTCTTCTACCCCATCAAGAGCGGAAAATTCATGGCGGGCACCTTCTACTTCAATCGCATAGACACTTGCCCCTGGTAAAGAAGAAAGAAGTACTCGACGTAAGGCATTACCTAAAGTAAGACCAAAACCGCGTTCAAGAGGCTCAATTACAAAGCGACCTGAATTATCTTTTAAATCATAAAGAGCAATTTTAAATTCTGGTTTTTCAAATCTTTTCATCATGCATCCTCCTTATTATTAACCACGAGGTTTTTTGGGTGGACGGCAGCCATTATGCGCAATTGGAGTTGCTTCCACGATTGATTGAATCTTTAAATCCGCGGCACTTAAACCACGAATGGCGGTTTCGCGACCTAAACCAGTACCTTTGACTTTTACATCTAAAGTAGTAATACCTTGATCTCTAGCTTTTTTACCACATGCTGTGGCTACTTCTTGGGCGGCATATGCTGTCGCCTTTTTGGCTCCTTTATAGCCAAATCCACCGGCAGATGCCCAAGCTATAACATTACCTTGTTCATCAGATATAGTAACGATTGTATTATTATTTGAAGCGTGAATATGGGCGATACCTTTCGTATAGCTTCTCTTTATTCTCTTTTTACGAGGTGCTGCTTGTTTTTTACTTGCCATATATTAACTCCTCCCTATTATTTAACCGCTTGTTTCTTATTCGCAATAGTCTTTTTTGGACCTTTACGAGTACGGGCATTCGTCTTTGTTCTTTGACCACGAACTGGTAATCCTCTACGATGACGAAGTCCACGATAACAACCGATTTCGGAAAGTCGCTTAATATTTAAAGAGACTTCTCTTCTTAAATCACCTTCTACTTTGTATTTGGCGACTTCATTACGAATAGCAGTAAGCTGTTCATCTGTTAAATTTTTCACTCTAATATCTTCTGATACATTGACATCTTGAAGAATCTTTTTTGCTGTTGGTAAGCCGATTCCATAAATATAAGTTAAGGAAACAACTACCCGTTTATCATTTGGTATATCAATACCGACAATACGTGCCATATTATTATTTTCCTCCTAAAAATTAACCTTGTCTTTGCTTATGCTTTGGATTCGAACAAATAACCATTACTTTACCTTTTCTTCGAATCACTTTGCACTTATCGCAAATGGGCTTGACTGAAGGTCTTACTTTCATAAAATTTTTCCTCCTTGTTCCTATTTATAACGGAACGTTATTCTTCCACGTGTTAAATCATACGGTGATATTTCAATAGTGACCCGATCACCTGGTAAAATGCGAATGTAATTCATGCGGATTTTACCAGAAACGTGGGCAAGGATCACCACGTCGTTTGGAAGCTTTACCTTGAATTGGGTATTTGGTAAGGCCTCTACAACAACCGCTTCTACTTCGATGACATCTCCTTTAGCCATTTAATTCCTCCTTTTGACCTAAGGTTAATATTTCATAACCATCACTAGTGATCACTATCGTATTTTCATAATGCGCGGATAACTTTTTATCTTTAGTTTTCGTTGTCCATCCATCATTTAATATGATATATGCATCACTTCCCTCCATAACCATGGGTTCTATTGCTAGACACATGCCCGGTTTTAATAAAGGGCCTGTGCCCGGTTTACCAAAGTTAGGAATGACAGGATCTTCATGAAGATTACGGCCGATGCCATGTCCTGTAAAGTCTTTTAAGACGGAATATCCATGCTTTTCAACATATTCTTCAATCGCATGAGATATATCTCCTAGATGTGATAAGGGACGCGCATATTCTAATCCCCTAAAGAAAGATTCTTTTGTCACTTCGATTAGTCTTCGAGCATTATCACTTATCTTTCCTACTGGAAATGTTCGACATGCATCACCACAATAACCTTCATAAGTGGCTCCAACATCTAAAGAGACAATATCTCCTTCTTTAAGTTTTCTTTTGCCTGGTATTCCATGAATGATTTCATCATTAATAGATATACATATGGCTCCTTTAAATCCTCCATAGTTTAAAAAGGTGGGAATAGCTCCAGCATCACGGATTATTTTTTCTGCATGATCTGCAAGCTCTTGAGTTGTTATTCCTTCTCTACATAGAGGACGTAAGGCATCAAAGACGCTTCCAACAATTTGACCTGCTTTACGCATTAGGTCTATTTCGCGAGGAGATTTGATAACTATCATCTCTTATCCCCTTTTAAAATATGAAGAATGTCATCAAAGACTTTATCAATATCTTGTAGTCCATCAACATCTTTTAAAATATTTCTTTCCTTATAAAATTCAATTAAAGGTTTTGTTTGACTTTCATAAGCATCAAGACGGACTTTAAGACTTTCTGGGGTATCATCTTTTCTTTGGATAAGGGAAGATTTACATTCATCACATATTCCTTCCTCTTTTGGTCTTTTAAAGACGATATGATAAGGAGTTCCACACTTAGGGCAGACTCTACGCCCAGATATACGTTCGATGAGTGCATCTTTATCAACGGTGATATTAAGTGCACACTCAATAGGTCGATCTAATTCTACTAATAGCTCTTCAAGAGCTTCCGCTTGAGCTAAAGTACGCGGAAACCCATCAAGAAGATAACCATTTTCACAATCAGGTCTAGATAACCTATCACGAACAATCTTAATAGTGACTTCATCGGGGACGAGCATTCCCTTATTTATGTATTGAGCAACTTCTAAACCGAATTCACTATTAGATTGCATAGCTTCTCGAAACATATCTCCTGTTGATATATGAGGGATATTTAATTCTGAAACTATTTTACTAGATTGTGTTCCTTTTCCAGCCCCTGGAGGACCCATGATGATAAGATTACTTAATTTCTTCATAATCCCACCTTCTAAATCACATTGGCATGCTCATTACTAGCAAGAAGTCCATTGATTTGATTCATTGTTTCTAAGGCCACACCAACAACAATGATCATACCAGTGCCTCCAAGAGCAAGTGAGCTAGGAACGATATTACATAGAGTTAAGACAATTGGTAAAGCGGCAATTAAAGTTAAGGCCGTTGCTCCAAGTAAAGTAACTCTATTTAACACTTTTTTAATATATCGATGCGTTTCATTCCCGGGTCTAATACCTGGAATATATGTTCCATTCTTTTGGAAATCTTCCGACATCTTTTCTGGATTAATCGTTAGATTACTATAGAAGAATGAGAAAGCAAAAGTTAAGATGACATAGATTATTAAGCCCCAAGGCATATACCATTTGCCTCCATCAAACCAAGGCATCTCCACAAGTTCAGATGAATTAAATATCTTTAAAATATTATTTAAATCATCTCCGACATTACTAACCGCGAAACTTACGATAACCGCAGGGGCCATGAGAATTGAACTAGCAAAGATAACAGGCATAACTCCAGCAGAGTTAATCTTAATAGGTAAGAAAGAAGAATTAGTAATCTTAGCATTTAAAGCACTGCCTTTACCCGATTGTTGAACCGGTATTTTTCTTACCGATTTTTCAATATAGATAACAAATAAGATGATCAATAGATAAGACACTAAATATAGACCTAATTTACCAGCACCCATTAAGACGCGATCACTATCTCCGGTAATTAATTCCGTACCAAAGAAATATTGTAACGCGGAGAATATTTGGGTAGGTAATGAGGCCACAATACCAATAAAGATGATCATGGAAACACCATTTCCAATACCTTTCGTGGTGATTTGATCAGCCATCCACATGGTAAGCATTGTGCCACCTAATAGATAGATAACAATCTTAGCATAGCCAAGGAATGAAGCATCAAGAAGTGTTAATACATCCGTATTTTGCATTGTAACAATAATTCCATAAGCTTGCACAGCTCCTAAAACTAAAGTTAAATATCTTGTAGCCATTTCAATTTTCTTTCTTCCGGATTGCCCTTGCTTAGTTAATTCGGTTAAAGCGGGTAAAACATCCATAGAAAGCAATTGAATAATAATAGATGAAGTGATATAAGGTGAGACACCTAAAGCGAATAAGGAGAAACTTTGTAAAGCACCCCCTCCTAATAGATTCATTAAGGATAAGACGTTAGATGTATCCATCGCGCTACTATCTACCGTAACTCCTGGAACAGTAATACCTGCTCCGATGCGGAAAATGAGCATAATACCCAGCGTAAAGAGAATCCTATCACGGATATCTTTATTTTTAAAGATGGCTATTAGCTTTCTCATTTATTATTCCTCGCTTACATCTGCTTTTAAAGCAAGTGTTTCACAAGTTCCGCCTCTTGCTTCAACTTTAGCAATGGCAGACTTTGTAAATGCATGAGCCTTAACCACTAATTTGCGTTCTAGTTCACCATTTCCTAAGATCTTTAAAGGACGACGTCCACTTATATAACCACATGAACATAATGTCGTTGCATCAACTACACTACCATCTTCAAAGCGATTTAATAAGGCGATGTTAACGATATCATAATCATTGTTTACATGAGAATTAAATCCTCTTTTAGGAAGACGACGGAAGATAGGATTTTGACCTCCTTCAAAACCTAAACGAGTTCCTCCTCCAGATCTACTCTTTTGACCTTTATGTCCGGTTCCACCATTTTTACCTAAACCAGAACCTAAACCACGACCTCTTCTTCTTTTATTTTTACGAGATCCTTCTACATATTGTAATTCGTGTAATTTCATGAATTTACCTCCTTACTTACGAAGCATTTGAACTTGGGCAGCCGTCTTCATATTCTTAAGACCATCAACAGTAGCTCTAATGCAGTTAATAGGGGTTCGAGAACCATACACTTTGGAATAAATATTACGGACTCCAGCAAGTTCTAAAACCGCACGGACAGGACCACCTGCCACAACTCCAGTTCCTTCAGGAGCGGGTTTTAAATAGACTTGACTTGCCCCATATTTTCCAATGATATCATGAGATAAGGTACCATGTTTAACTAGATGTACATGGAATAATTCACGTCTTGCATTTTCTAAAGCTTTTTTAATAGCTTCAGGGACTTCGGTAGCTTTACCAGTACCAAAGCCGACATTACCTTTCATATCGCCGATAACTACTAAAGCGGCAAAACGGAGTTTACGACCACCTTTAACAGTACGGGAAATACGATTGATAGCAACGACGCGCTCTTCATATTGTTTTTCTTCTTTTTTTGGACCGCGTCCACCTTTACGAGGACCGCGTTCACCTTTAGCATTTCTATTTCCTCTAGGAGTTCTATTCCCGCTACGAGGACGTTTGACGTCTAAAGATTCGTTATTAGCAACTTCTTCTTGTTGTACTTCAACTTTTTCTTCTTCTAACATTTTTTCCCTCCTAGAATTTTAAGCCATTTTCTCGACAAGCATCCGCTAAAGCTTTAATACGACCATGATATAGATATCCAGAACGATCAAAGACGACGCGATCAATACCTTTTGAAGTGGCGGCTTTAGCAAGCTCTTCACCAACTCTTTTAGCAGCTTCTACATTTGAACCATTTGCAAGTTTTAAAGAAACGCTTGAACAGGCTACTAATGTATTACCTTTATCATCATCGATGATTTGAGCATGAATATGGGCATTAGAGCGAAATACGCTTAAACGAGGACAAGTCTCAGTGCCATGTACTTTTTTTCTAACGCGAAGATGTCTTCTTACACGAGCAACATTTCTTGATACTTTTTGAATCATAACTTCATTTCTCCTTTCCCATATTACTTCTTCGCAGATGCACGTTTACCTTCTTTACGGAGGATCACTTCATCTGAATACTTAATACCTTTACCAAGATATGGTTCAGGCTTTCTAACCGCTCTTATTTCACTTGCTTGTTGACCAACGCGCTCTTTATCACATCCACTTACAAGAACATGAGTATTATCTGGACAAGTAATTGTTACACCTTCATAAGGAGTAATAACTACTTCATGAGAATAACCCATATTTAAGACAAGTAAGTTTCCTCTTAAAGTAGCACGATATCCAATACCAACGATATCTAATTTTTTAGAAAATCCTTCACTAACACCAACTACCATATTATGAAGTAAAGCTCTAGTAGTTCCATGCATTGATTTCATTCTAATACTATCATTTGGACGAGTTACTAAGATTTCATTATCTTTAACTTCGATATTAATATCAGGATCAAAGCTTTTTACTAATGTACCTTTAGGTCCTTTTACTTCGCAAACATTACCATTTAAAGTAACGCTTACTCCACTAGGAAGAACAATAGGTTTTCTACCAATTCTTGACATATTATTACCTCCTACCAGATATAGGCGACGACTTCACCGCCGACCCCAAGTTTACGGGCATTTGCATCGGTCATAACACCTTTTGATGTTGAAACAATTGCAATACCTAAATTATTAAATACATGAGGTAATTTTTCACATGGTACATTAACGCGAAGTCCAGGTTTAGAAATCTTTCTTAAACCGGAGATCACTCTTTCTCCATTTGCCCCATATTTAAGATTGATGGTTAAGTTTTTCTTCACTCCATCGCTAGTAAGCGTAAAGTCTTCAATAAAGTGTTCTTCTTTTAAGATGGTAGCAATGGCTACTTTCATTTTGGAAGAAGGCATTGATACTTCGTTTTTATGAAGCGCATTTGCGTTACGAATTCTTGTAAGCATATCCGCAACTGGATCTGTCATTGACATACTTTATTCTCCTCCTTTTCTTACCAGCTAGCCTTACGCATACCAGGAATTTCGCCTTTATAAGCTAATTCACGGATGCAGATACGGCATAAGCCAAATTTTCGTATGACCGAGTGTGGTCTTCCACATCTATTGCAGCGAGTATATTCTCTCACTTTAAATTTTTGTGGACGAGCGCATCTTACTTTTTGTGATGTTTTTGCCATAACTCAATCCTCCTATTTTTGGAAAGGCATTCCAAGTGCTAATAGCAAATCATATGCCTCTTTATCGCTTTTCGCAGTAGTAACAATTACTACATCCATACCACGAATCTTTCCGACTTTATCATAATTGATTTCCGGAAAGATAAGTTGTTCTCTAATACCTAAAGTATAATTACCTCTTCCATCAAAAGCGGATTTAGATACGCCACGGAAGTCACGAACACGTGGTAAAGTAATATTTACTAACTTATCTAAGAACTCATACATTCTATTGCCTCTTAAAGTGACTTTACAACCAATAGCTTGACCTTGTCTTAACTTGAAGTTAGCAACGGATTTCTTCGCCCTTGTAATAATGGCTTTTTGTCCGGTGATCTGGGCTAATTCAGCGGCGGAATCTTCCACTAATTTAGAATTAGAGGTCGCATCACCAACACCGATATTAACCACTATTTTATCAACTTTTGGAACTTCCATAACTGATTTATAGTTATATTTTTCCATTAAGGATTTGACTATTTCTTCTTTATACATCGTCTTTAGACGTGCGACATAAATTTCTTTATCTGACATATTCTCCTCCTTAATCTAATTTGGTGCCGCTTACTTTAGAAATACGGATTTTCTTTCCATTTTCGAAAGTATAACCAACACGACTTGCTTTCTTTTTCTTTTCGTCATAAATGGCGACATTGCTCACATCGATAGGAGCATATAATTCAATGCGACCACCATCGGGATTCTTTTGGGTGGGTTTTTGATGTTTTACAACTAAATGGACGCCATCGACAACGACTTTACCTAAGCGTGGGAAAGCTTTTTGGACGGTACCGATTTTACCTTTATCGGCTCCAGCTATGACGATGACTCTATCACCTTTTTTAATCTTCATGATGATTTCCTCCTACAATACTTCATCCGCAAGAGAGATGATTTTGGTAAATCCTTCATTCCCCTTTTCACGAATTTCTCTTGCCACTGGTCCAAAGACACGGCTTCCTTTTGGAGATCCATCATCATTTATAAGGACGCAGGCATTATCATCAAAGCGAATATGGGTTCCATCACTTCTTTGGACACCTTTTTTCGTACGGATAATAACGACTTTAACAATGTCTCCCTTTTTTACTTTTCCATCAGGAATAGCACTTTTAACTGAGCATAAAACGATATCTCCAATTGTTGAAGAAGTGCGCTTAGAGCCTCCATAAAGACGGAAAATACGGACCGATTTGGCACCTGAATTATCAGCTACAACTAGATTAGTTTCATTTTGAACCATATTTTACCTCCCTATTTTGCTTCTTCAGCTTTGGTGACGACTTTTACAAGACGGAAGCGCTTAGTAGCCGATAATGGACGGCATTCCATGATTTGCACCACATCGCCAACATGAGCGACTTGATTCTCATCATGAGCTTTATATTTTTTAGCATACTTTACGCGTTTTCCATATTTTGCGTGTCTTTTCATTGTGCTTACTAGGACGGTGATGGTCTTTTCCATCTTATCGGAAACTACCACGCCCTGAATCACTCTACGAGTATTTCTTTCTTCCATGATTAACCTCCTAGTTATTGGCCATTTCACGCTCTTTAAGAATTGTTAAGATACGTGCAATAGTCTTCCTTGTTTCCGTGATCTTTTTTCCATTATCAAGGCGACCAGTAGCCTTTTGGAAACGAAGAGTTAATAATTCTTGTTTGAGTTCATTGACTTTAATAACGAGTTCTTCACTACTAAGTTCTCTGATTTCTTCTATCTTCATCATTTCGACTCACCATTTCCTTTCTTGATAATTCTTGTCTTAATGGGGAGTTTATAAGAGGCTAGACGTAAAGCTTCACGGGCTAAAGCTTCATCAACTCCACCGATTTCAAACATAACGCGATTCTTTTTTACAACTGCGACCCAAAGTTCGGGAGATCCTTTACCAGAACCCATACGAACTTCTGCAGGTTTTTTAGTTTTAGCCATGTGAGGGAAGATACGAATCCAGACTTTTCCCGCACGATTGGTGTAACGAGCTAATACAATACGAGCGGCTTCAATTTGACGGGCAGTAATATAATTACCAGACATTGCTTGTAAGCCAAATTCCCCAAATGTGACTTCATTACCACCTTTAGATAAACCTTCATATTTAAGGCTATGAGGTCTTCTATATTTTACTCTTTTCGGTTGTAACATCTTTATTCTCCTTTCCTCGCTCTAGCATTACGAGGTGCTTCAGATGTCTCTTCTTGAGCCTTATCATTTCTTGTCGCTAAACCACGGCAAATCCAAACTTTACATCCTAATTTACCATAAGTGGTTCTTGCTTCAGCACAGGCATAATCGACATCCATACGTAAGGTATGAAGGGAAACAACACCTTCTTTATAACCTTCGCTACGAGCAATTTCAGCACCGCCTAGACGCCCAGAAATCTTTGTTTTAATACCTTGGGCTCCGGCTTTCATAACTTTACGAATAATTTGTTTTTGTACGCTTCTAAAGGAAGCACGTTGTTCAAGAGAATAAGCCATTTCTTGAGCTACGATATTGGCATCTAAAGAAGGATCTTTTACTTCAACAACAGAAACCTTTAATTCGTTTTCTTTCTTTCCTAACATCTTTTGAAGAGTCTTCGTGAGCATTTTAATATTTGAAGCATCTTGACCTAAAATCATACCAGGACGAGAAGAGAAGATAGATACGGTAATCTTACCATTACGAACGCGTTCAATTTCGATATGAGAGACCATGCATTCTTTTAATCTTTTATTGAGGAATTCACGGATTTTAATATCATCATTTAGATATTTTGAAAAATCTTTATTATTGGCATACCATCGAGAATTCCAATCTCTAATGATACCAACTCTTAATCCACATGGATTGACCTTTTGACCCATAATCTCCTCCTTATCTTTCTTTCACCACACAAGTGATATTGCTTGTGCGCTTCATAATGCTTGATGCTGATCCTTTAGCTCTAGGAAGATATCTTTTTAATGTTGGACCATCACCGGCATAGATCTCAGCAATATATAAGTTATCACCATTCATATTGTGATTATTCGTGGCATTCGCGGCCGCGGACATTATCACTTTTTTAACAGGGACAACCGCAGATTTATTGATGCTATCTAAGATAACAAGGGCTTCGGAGACATCTTTGCCTCGTACTAAATCAAGAACAAGGCGAACTTTTCGTGGCGTAATTCTAATTCCTTTAGCTTTCGCAACTGCTTGCATATCTTACCTCCTATTTCCTAGCCGCGGCTGCCGCTTTATCTTCGGCAGTATGACCTGTATGACCGCGATATGTTCTTGTTGGTGCAAATTCACCAAGCTTATGACCAACCATATCTTCAGTGACGTAAACGGTGATGAATTCATGACCGTTATAAACGGCAAAGGAGTGTTCGACAAATTCGGGGAAGATGGTAGATCTTCTTGACCATGTCTTGATTAATTCTTTTTTATTGGCTTTATTAAGAGCCTCGACCTTTTTCATGAGATGATCATCACAAAATGGTCCTTTTTTAATACTACGTGACATAATATCGACTTTCTCCTTTCCTATTTACCATTACGACGACGTACAATTAATTTATTGGACGCCTTCTTTTTACTTCTAGTCTTTACACCAAGAGCTCTTTTACCCCAAGGAGTACGTGGTGCATCTCGCCCTACAGGACATTTACCTTCACCACCACCGTGAGGGTGGTCACAGGGGTTCATAGCACTACCTCTAACAGTGGGGCGAACACCAAACCAACGTGTTTTACCAGCTTTACCAAAGTTAACTAAGTTCCATTCTTCATTGCCTACAAATCCGATTGTAGCTCTACATGTAGCAAGTACTTTTCTAACTTCACCCGAGGCTAAACGCAAGATGACATATTTACCTTCAATACCAAGAACTTGAGCCGCGGTTCCAGCAGCTCTACACATTTGGCCACCTTTACCAGGTCTTAATTCAATATTATGAACGAAAGTACCTTCAGGAATATTTCCTAAGTTCATGGCATTACCGACTTTAATATCACAAGCTTCGCCAGACATTACCTTATCCCCAACATTTAAATCTTTAGGGGCTAAGATATATCTTTTTTCACCATCGGCATAATTGATTAAGCAGATATTGGCATTTCTATTTGGATCATATTCAACGGTAGCTACACGACCTTCAATACCATCCTTATTTCTTTTGAAATCGATAATACGATATTTTCTTTTATGACCTCCACCGACGTGTCGACATGTGATTTTACCTGTATTATTTCTTCCCCCGGTATGAGAAAGGGGCGCTAATAAACTTTTTTCAGGAGTATTTGTCGTAATTACATCGAATGTGAAGTTTGTCATATGTCGACGGCTAGGAGTCGTCGGCTTGTAACTTCTTATTTTTTCCATTTTTTCTCTCCTATATTTTTAGTGTGAATTATTCAGCACTTTCTTTTAATGAAGCGGCATCTTCCTCACTTAATGTTACATAGGCTTTCTTATATCCGCTTACTTTACCTTCATATCGACCAACTCTTTTGGCTTTGGGAAGGACATTTACGACTCTTACGCTTTTGGGTTTGACATTGAATATCTGCTCAAAAGCGATCATAATAGAAGTCTTATTGGCATGAGGCGCTACTTTGAAGACAAAGGTATTGACTTCACTTTGTAGTTTCATGGTCTTTTCAGTAACCATTGGTTCAATGATTAGATCAAGACTGAAGTTTGTAGGAGCAGCATATTTCTTTTCTGCTACGACTTCTTCTTTAACTTCTTTTCTTCTTTTTCTCTTCGTCTTTTTTTCGACGACTTTACTTTCTTCGACGGGAGTATCCGTAACCATTTTCTCTTCAGACATTACTTAAGCATCTCCTTTTCTAATTCTTTCACGGCATCTAAAGTCAAGACGACATTATCCGTATGGAGAAGATCATATACTGATACATTATTATATAAAGTATAGATAACTCCAGGAATATTTCTTGCTGACATCGCAAGATTTAAATTATCTTCTAGTTCCACAAGTAAGGATTTTGGTTTTAAGTGTAAAGCATCAATCACTTTAACCATTTCTTTAGTCTTATAAGAAGGAAGACTTAAATCCTTTACTACCACTAGTTCACCACTTGCAACCTTTAAGGATAAAGCTGATTTAAGGGCTAAGCGATGAGCTTTCTTATTCTGGGAGAGCTTAAATGATTGATTACCAGTTGGACCAAAGACGATACCACCATGTCTCCATAATGGAGATCTAGATGAACCAGCTCTAGCTCTACCGGTACCTTTTTGTCTCCATGGTTTAATTCCACCACCAGAAACCTCTCCTCTTTTTTTCGTTTTCGCAGTTGCTTGACGAAGATTTGCTTGATAGACTTGGACGGCATCGAACATGACTTGTTTATTTGGTTCAATTCCAAAGACATTACCATCAAGAGATACTTTACTAACTTCATTACCCTCTAGATCGAGAACTGGAAGTGTAATCATATTTTCTTCTGACATAGTTCTTCTCCTTTCCTAATTATCTTGCTTCGTTACTATAGTTAACGATTTCTTTAATCGCTACTTTAGCGTCTGGTTTTTTAACGGCACTGCGGAGAACAACAATACTCTTTTTAGGTCCAGGAACAGAACCTTTTACTAAGATAGCATTATTGGTAGTATCCACAGCCACAATTGTTAAATTTTGTAATGTAACTCTTTTATCACCATGATGACCAGCCATTTTCTTACCTGGATGAATGCGGTTATTGCATCGACCATTGGTAGCCATAGATCCAGCACTTCTATGTGGGAATCCCGCACCATGTCCTTTTGGTCCAATGTGATAATGATATCTTTTTACCGCACCGGTAAATCCATGACCTTTACTAGTACCAATTACATCAATTACTTCTCCGGCACTAAAGATATCTAATTTAATCTCATCACCAACTTTATAGCTAGCGTCTGAGAAATGAAGTTCAATAAGCTCATATTTAGGGGTAACTCCAGCCTTTTTGAAGATACCTAATTCGGGCTTATTGCATCTTTGTTCTTTTTTATCTTCATAACCTACTTGAATAGCATCATATCCATCAGTTTCTTTTGTCTTTACTTGTGTTACGACATTTGGTAATACTTCAATAACGGTGACAGGATATTGCATGCCATCTGTGGCGAAGACTTGGGTCATACCCATTTTACGACCTACGATAGATTTCATCTTTCCTATCCTCCTTATAGTTTAATCTCAATCTCTACACCACTTGGTAAATCAAGGTGTGAAAGACTATCGATTGTCTGTTTATTAGGATGTACGATATCAATTAATCTTTTATGCGTTCTCATTTCAAATTGTTCACGCGCATCCTTATATTTATGTGGTGATCTTAAGATCGTATAGACCTGCTTCTCTGTTGGGAGTGGAACCGGTCCAATAATTTCCGCTCCGGTGTTTTTCGCTGCAGCAACTATTTTTTCAACTGATACATCAAGGATTTGATGATCATATGCTTTTAAGCGAATCCTAATTTTCTTTGTTGGTGCCATATGTTTCCTCCTGTCTAAATCTTGCTAGACGTACGCTCCATGTGAGTTCCCTGAATCGGATGATTAGACAACGTTGACCCGCGTTCAGCAATCTCCCACTTCCTAGCGCCGTGTCCAAAGCACTGGCTATTCTATTCTACTAAACTAGATTTTTGGTGTCAAGAACTTTTTTCTCAAGTTAAAAATTTA
>X41_Pika__coassemble_22_pt1 | contig 15126 bp, 16 predicted proteins | sample X41_Pika__metabat2_high_PE_003 | metagenome-assembled genome bin X41_Pika | reverse complement strand
GGTCTATATAAAGGAAAATTTTGTTTATCTTTTTATATGATAAAACAATTCCCTCTTTTACCTTATGATAGTGATACTAAAAAGTTATTAGATAGCAGTTTAACTTCTTTTTTTAAAGTTAATTGTTCTCCTTCTTATCAAAAAGATAATTATTTTGAATATATTATGGATATTAATCCGACAAATATCTTTTATTCATCATCTTATAAACAATTAAAAATAGTAATCGATCAAGGATTACTATCATTAAACTTTCAAAGAATAAGTGCTTTATGAATTAGTAGAACCAAATCCTCCATTGCGCTTACTAATAACATTATCATCATCTACAATACCAAAAGGAAGAAAAATACCTTGGACAAATCCTTCTCCTTTTTTAATAGATACGACTTTATTATCTTTACTGTCATTTGCTAAGCGAATTAAAATATGACCTTCATTATCACTATCATAATAATCTGAATCTATAATACCAACCGTATTATTTAATTGTAAGCGATATTTAAATCCTAATCCAGAACGCGGAAAAATAGCTAAAACCCATCCTTCCTTTATAAAAACACGAATGCCTGTAGTAATGGTAACTACTTCATTAGGATTTAATGTGATGTCATAAGGAGCTTTAAAATCATAACCAGCACTACCTCTAGTGGCTCTTGTAGGTAAGATAATATCACTATAAATATCTTCCATTTGCACTTCAAAAGAAGGATTAAGCTTTAATAAATCCTTCTTGAATTGTGATAAACTTACTTTTTCAAAATGAGCAACTTTTTCCATATTTATTCAGATAGAGGATAACCTTCTGCATCAGTATCTAAACGTCCTGTTAAAATTAAGATGCCATCAATAAATCCCCATAGACTACCAAATCCACAGGTGAAAATAGAAACAAGAATTTGATAGACGCCAATTGTTGTATAACCTAAATAAAAACGTCCAATACCAAAACTTCCTAAAAAGATTTGTAAAAGACCTGCCGCAAGGCGAGACTTACCTTTTTTTGTTCCTTGAGATTGATTGTTATTTACATATCTAGGATCACTAGAATAGGTTTGATTATCATTTATTTTAAAACCACAACTAGAACAAAAACTCGCGTTTGGGTCACTTACTTCTTTACCACAATTAGGGCAAAAGCGATTCCCTTGATCACGCGCAAAGCCACAGACACTGCAATATACTTCATCTTCTTTTAATTCTTTTCCACAATTTTTACAAAACATGAATTCTTTCTCCTTTGTTTGAGCTATTTTTATACTAGTCCATTTTTTATTTATCGTCAAATTAAATAACATAAATAAAATATCTTATAAGCGTAGCGATGCACGTTATAGATGTAAAGATTAAAATGGGTAACTGCATATGCTTAAATCTTTTAGTAATAGGAACAATATGGACTAAAACTAAAAACATTATGGTTAAAGGAATAAAGAAAGGATGATAATAAAAAGCCATATTTATATCACCTTTAAATAGACTTAACCAGGCTCTAGTCACGCCACATGTAGGACAATCTATATGAAATAATTTTTTTATGATACATCCATCAAAAAAATGATAATAACTAACGATAAAAAGAAGGGCTCCTAGATGAATTAAAAGAATTGTTAACCATTTATTTTTTTCTTTTCTAAGCATAATTTTTCCTTCTTTTTCCTTTTTTATTATATCATTTTGGGCTCATAGAACAAAAGTGAAAGCCTTCTTTACCTTTTAAATTCTATTATTGAAATAAAGTTTTATTTTATTTATTATTTATTAGTGCGCTTAAAGGATTAAAGGATTTATGACAGAAAATAAAGCAATTTTTGAAACTATGCCCATAGGTAAAGCCTTAGCATACCTTGCAATACCAACGATTATTAGTCAATTAATTACCATGATTTATAATCTCGCTGATACTTTTTTTATTGGACAAACTAATGATCCTTTAAAAATAGCCGCGACTTCGGTTGCCTTTAATCTTGTCTTTTTAATGAATGCTTTATCAAATTTATTTGGTATTGGAGGCGGGAGTTTAATATCTCGTCTATTAGGTTTAAATAAAGAAGAAGAAGCTAAAAAAGTATTTGCTTTAAGTATATTTGGTACCATTGCCGTTACTATTCTTTATTCTTCTATCATTTTAATCTTTATGGATCCGATATTAAGATTACTTGGGGCTAGTAATGAAACAATTGGTTATGCAAAAAAATATACTTTATGGGTGGCAATAATTGGTAGTTTACCATGTACATTAAGTATGACTATGGCACATCTTTTACGAAGTGAAGGATATACGAAACACGCAAGTGTGGGGCTTGGTATGGGAGGCATATTAAATATTGCTTTAGATCCTTTATTCATGTTTGTTATTCTTCCTCAAGGTAATGAAGTTTTAGGGGCAGCAATTGCGACAATGACGGCAAATATATGTTCTTTAATATATTTTTGTATTGTCTTTATAATGCTAAAAAATAAAGCTATTTTATCTATTAATCCAAAACTTCTTCCTTCATCTTTTAAACATTTAAAATCTGTATTTGCCGTTGGTTTTCCTTCGGCTTTAGGTTCAGCTCTAGCTTGTTTTTCAAGTATAATTATGAATAATTTATCTTCAAATTATGGTGATATTCCAGTCGCAGCCGTAGGAATTGTTAAAAAAATAGATATGTTACCAACAAATGTAGGAATGGGATTGTGTCAAGGAATGATGCCACTTGTAGCTTATAATTATTCGACCAAAAACTATAAAAGAATGAGGGCAGCAGCCCGTTATGCCCGTATAAGTGGTATTATTTTTGCCCTTCTTTGTGTTTTAAGTTTTGAACTTTTAGCACCCCAAATCGTTTCTTTATTTATTAAAGAAGAAGAAACATTATCACTTGGGACAAACTTTTTAAGAATATGTTGTCTAGCTACTCCTTTAATGATTATTAATTTCCAGATGAGTTATATGTTCCAAGCTATGGGAAAAGGTCCTCAATCATTAATTCTATCTTCTTTAAGACAAGGATTAATCAATATGCCTTTACTATTTATTATGAATGCTATAGCTGGTTTATATGGGGTTGTTTGGACACAATTACTCTCTGATAGTATCACTTTAATCATCTCCTTTTCTTTATATCATGTCACTTATAAAAAGATACTTTTACTTGAGGCTGCAAGTAGTTAAAGATTAACGTCCTTTTGCTTTATTTCATCTCTTTTTTTATTTATAATTAGTATATACATGGGGGTGAAATATGGCGTTTTTATCTTTAAAGGATGTTACTAAAATTTATACTTCTGGAGCTTTAGAATTTAAAGCTTTAGATGATATATCTTTTGATCTTGAAAATGGTGAATTTGTAGTCATTCTTGGTCCAAGTGGGGCTGGTAAAACAACTTTACTTAATCTTCTAGGGGGAATGGATACTTTAACAAGTGGTAAAATAATCTTAGATGAAAATGAGATATCTTCATTTGATAAAAAGAAATTAACTCTATATCGAAGATATGATATAGGTTTTGTCTTTCAATTTTATAATTTAATGCCTAATTTAACCGTTCATGAAAATGTAGAATTAGCTAGTGAAATATGCCCAAATGCTTTAGATACTTCTCTTGTTTTAAAAAATGTAGGACTAGAAAAAAGAGAAAAATACTTTCCTTCCCAATTAAGTGGAGGAGAACAACAAAGGGTTTCTATAGCGCGAGCCATTGCTAAAAATCCAAAGATTCTTCTTTGTGATGAGCCAACAGGAGCTTTAGATTATTTAACAGGAAAAAATATTCTTTCTTTATTATATTCCATTTCTAAAGAACAAAATAAACTCGTAATTGTCGTTACTCATAACCAAGCCTTAAAGGATATGGCGGATAAAGTAATCCATATTAAAAATGGTCAAATAACTAAAATTGATCATAATATTAATCCTAAACCAATTTCGGAGATTGAATGGTAATGAAAACTTTACTAAAGACTACCATCCGTTTATTTAAAAAGCATATCATGCGCTTTTTAACGCTTATTGCTATATCCATTGTAAGCGTCGGTTTCATGTTTGGGGTCATGGAAATACAAAATAAACTCGATAGTGCCATCATCCATAATTATCAACAATATAATGCTTCTGATTTATATATCAAAAGCAAAAGGTTTAATTTCGATTTTAATAATCCTGAATTAGGTTTTTCTTCAGAAGAAATTACTTTTTTTGAAGATACTTATGGAAGTGATCACATCGAAAAATCATTTTGTATAGAAAATCTAATCGATGATGAAGTTATAAGATTATATTATTTTGATCTTGATGAAAATCATATAAATAAATTAGAACTTCTGGAAGGAAGAATGCCTTCATCCCCTAATGAGGTATTAGTAGAAAGAAAGACAGAGTATATTAAAGGGTATAATCTAAATGATGAAATAGTTATTAGTAATGGCTTTCATGAAGACACTTTTAAAGTAACCGGTATTGTTTTTAATCCTTTAATTAATAATAAAAAAGATGAAATCTGTTTCAGTTATGAAGATAAGTTTTTAAACAATGTAGTTTATTTAAGAAGAGATGCCCCATTTATTAATCTTTCCGAAGTTTTTCAAATGTTTCCAGATTTGAATTTCGAAATAGATGAAGATATGACCTTTAATATAGAATTAATGGGAGCTTTTCTTAATACGGAAATCGTAAATGATATCCATATAACCTTAGAAAATAGAGATTTATTTAAAGGTTTTTCTAGCAAATACGAAAAGGAAATAGACGCCCAAAAGGAATATATCTTAAGCAATTTAGATAAAGATGCTCTTGAAGTCTTATCTTTATATGAAAACTTTGGATTTTATTCTATTCATTCTTATGGCAATAAAATTAATATCATTGGAAGTATATTTCTTGTCTTCTTTTTCATTGTCACTCTATTAATTGTGCATTCCACAATGACAAGATTATTAGATGAAGAAAGATCCCAAATAGCATGTTTAAAAACACTTGGATATAATAATTTTCGCATCATCTTTAAATATATCTTATTTGTTAGTCTATCCACTTTAATAGGTGGAGCAATATCTTTATTTGTAGGTTATGGATTTTGTTTTACAATATATAATGCTTTTAATCTTCAATATGTAATGCCATCTATTACTTTTTCCATAAGTTATCTAAGATTTTTTGGGATATTATCGGTGATGCTTCTAGCTTTAATCATCTTAATAATTTGGTCTTCTCTTCGCATTGTAAAACATAAACCAATTGAATTATTGACTCCAAAAGCGCCTAAAATGGGAAGAAAAGTGATCTTAGAAAAAATTACTCCTCTATGGAAACGCTTATCATTTAAATATAAGTCCACATGTAGAAATATTCTTTTATTTAGGAATAGATTTATTATGACTATTCTTTCTATTGTTGGTTGTTCTGTTTTAGTATTCGCGGGATTTGGTCTTTTAGATTGTTCAAATAATATCCCTAATGGTTCAACTTTAATTACAATTTCTATTGCTTTAATTGCTTTCGCGGCGGCATTATGCGCATTAGTAATCTATAACTTAACCAATATTAATGTAAGTGAAAGGACTAGAGAAATCGCTACTTTAATGGTTTTAGGATATAAAGATAAAGAGATATTAGGATATATCTTTAGAGAAATATATCTCATGAGTATTATAGGCATTATAATTGGAATACCTACTGGAGTCTTATTTATTGACTTTGTCTTCTATTTAATTGATTTTGGAAGTCTAGGAGATATCAATTGGTGGACTTATATCATTTCTCCTCTTGTAGCAATGGTATTTTGTATTATTGCCTCTTTATTATTATGCCGAAAAATAATTAAAACAGATATGAATGCTTCTTTAAAGATTTTAGAATGAGCATTCTTATAAAAAATTACCATTTAACTCTATAAATTTTGAATATTTTCAAAAAAGAAAAAACACTTGATTTTTACCCTAAAAATAGCTAGTATGTTTAAGGAAGTGCCGTCTTAGCTCAACTGGCAGAGCAATCGATTTGTAATCGATAGGTTGTTGGTTCGATTCCGATAGACGGCACCATTTTTTTATTTTTAAGCCTTTTTTTATATACGTTTTAGGTATTTATATATTAACTTGACATAAAGAAAAAATAACTTTTAAAATATTCATGTAGGAAATAGATATGACTAATAAGCGTTTTAAACCTAATAAAAATTTTATAGAAAACAAAATTGCTCATAGAGGTTTACATTCTTCTACTGTAAGTGAAAATTCTCTTGATGCTTTTAATCTTGCAATTAAAAATAATTATGCTATTGAACTTGATATCCATCTATTAAAAGATGGAGAACTTGTTGTTATTCATGATTCTTTTTTAAAAAGAGTAACCGGTGATAATGTAAATGTAAAAGATCTAACTTCCCTTGATTTAAAAGATCATCCTCTTTTAATCGATGGACAAATAATTCCCTTATTAAAAGATGTATTAAATTTAATTGATGGAAAAGTGCCTCTTTTAATTGAATTAAAGTTTCCTCATAAGTTTAATCATAATGAATGTGATGCTTTATTAAAACTTCTTGAAAATTATAAATATAAGGACATGGTTGCTCTTCAATCATTTCATCCGTGGGCAGTTAAGTATTTAAAAGAACATACAAATGAATATTCAATTGGCTTTCTATGCTCTTATAATTTAGGAAAAAGACCTAAATTACAGACGTATATACTTAAAAGTCTAAGACTATTTAATTATATAAAAGCTGACTTTATTTCTTATGATATTAATTATTTACCTAATAAATATGTTCTTAAAAAGAAGAAAAAGGGCATTCAAGTATTATCTTGGACAGTTAATACATTAGAAAAACTATCTAGAGCCAAGCAATATGCGGACAATGTGATTTTTGAACAAATTATTCCTGATTAAGAAAATTATAAGATGATTTTTTAATATCAATATTGACATTATCAATTATCATAAATGGGATCTTTTTTTCTGCTACATTGATTAATAAAGTCCTAAACTTACGCCCATATGCAAAAAGTGCATTTTACAAAAAATAAATTGACTAAATCAATTAGACTTGCTATATTAATAAAGCGTGTTGAGTGATACGCATTAATAACCGGATGTTTAGCTCAGCTGGGAGAGTATCGCTTTTACACAGCGAGGGTCATAGGTTCGAGTCCTATAACATCCACCAAGTGGAAGAATAGCGAAGTGGTCAAACGCAGCTGACTGTAAATCAGTTCCCAACGGGTTCGGTGGTTCAAATCCGCCTTCTTCCACCATTCTTGGGGTATAGCCAAGCGGTAAGGCACTAGACTTTGACTCTAGCATTCCACTGGTCCGAATCCAGTTACCCCAGCCATAGCGACTCCTTAGCTCAGCTGGTAGAGCACTTGACTTTTAATCAAGGGGTCACGCGTTCGAATCGCGTAGGAGTCACCACTGCAATATGCCCGGATGGCGGAATAGGTAGACGCACAAGACTTAAAATCTTGCGATCGATAAGATCATGCCAGTTCGACCCTGGTTCTGGGCACCATCTTTATAGCCTAGTGCTATTTTTTTATTTATTTGTATTATTATCAGGGAGGAAGTTATGACTATTGAACAACAAATTATTAAAACCTTAGATAAGATTCGTCCTTTTATAAATAGAGATGGCGGGGATGTTGAATTTGTCTCCTTTAAAGATGGTATCGTCTATGTTAAAATGCATGGAGCGTGTGAGGGATGTTCTTTAATTGATTCCACTCTTTCCGATGGTATTGGAATATTATTAATGGAAGAAGTGCCTGGCGTTATAGACGTGCGCATTGCTCAAAATCAATAACAAAAAAAGCCCTTAAAGGACTTTTTTATTTTATTAAGATATTTTCTTTTAAATTAACGATTACATAACCTTCGCGATTATATACATCTTCACGGTTATATTTATATCTTGTACCATCGGGCTTTAAAAAATAGCCTCCAGCTTCTTCAACAATTAATTGTATAGAAGCTGTATCCCATTCTTTTGTTCCAGCACTTAAGCGATAATGTAATTCACCTTTACCTTCGGCAATATAGCAAGCTTTTAAAGAACTACCATGAGCTTCCATTTTTGTAATCTCTTTAAACTGTTCACTCTGTTTCTTTTCAAAATCAGTGGCATGGAAACGCGATATATATAAAGTTAAATCATTAGTCTTATTAGATACATGGCATTTAGTAATATTTCCTTTAGAATCCATATGATAAGTTCCATATCCTCTTGAAGCATAATATATATCTTTACTAACAGGGATTGAAACAACTCCAATAACTATTTCATGATTAAAACATAAAGCAATATTAGTCGTAAATTCTCCATTTTTAGCGACAAAATCCGCCGTCCCATCAACAGGATCTACTATAAAACAATATGGATTATTTAATCTATTTAAATCATCAATGCTCTCTTCGGTTAAAAAAGCAAAAGAAGGATATTTTTTATGTAGATAATCTCTAATTATTTGATCTGCCCCTTTATCCGCGAGAGTCACAGGCGAATCATCATCTTTTATTTCTACATCAAAATCTGTTTTATATACTTCTAATATCTTTTTTCTCGCAAGTATAGCAGCTTTAATCATATCTTTTAAGATATTTTCATAAAATGGTTTTCCACTTGCTAAAGATTCTAATTCTTTTAAGACATGAGGGATTTCTTCTTTTGAAGATAAGGTGCAGCCAGAAGCGCAGGGGTGTCCACCTCCACCATGACTTATGGCAATTTCTGCTACTTCAACAGTCGATTTACATCTAAATTCAGCTTTAATGGTCCCATCTTCATTTTCACTAAAAGCAGCCCAAATGGGATAACCATTTATTGATGATAATAGATTAACACTAATAACGGCTTCATGAGCATTTACATGCAATTTTTCTAAATCATTTTTCGAAAAGTAAACATAAATAACACCTTTTCTTTTCTTATATTTAGAATAATAATAGCCTTTTAATTTTAAAGATGATTCTTCATTTGTATATAAATTATCATATATCTTTTGAATATTCGCGTTATTTTCTAATAAGTAATTCGCGGCGGCAAAAGAATTATCATAAGGAGGATATAAAAAGCGTCCACTATCGGTAAGAAGACCTAAAAGTAAAGGAGTAGCACTCTTTTCACTTAATTTTAAATTCCATAATCTACTTAAAGTCGTAATAATTTGAGAAGTCGATATAGCATTTTCATCAACATAAGCATAAGTTGTAAAAGGATCTGTTTTTATATGATGATCAATTTGAATAGAAGTTTTAGCAAGTATAAAGCGTTGATCTTCAATTCTATTTAAAGAAGAAGCATCTAAGACAATTGCTAAAGAATTTTTAATTATTTCATCATTAACTTCATCTAAGTTACCAAAAGTAGAAAGCATCTTTTTAAAACCACTTCCTAAAGCATATACTTCTTTATCTTTAAAATTTTCTTCTAAAAGATATTTTAAACCTAACTCTGAACCATAACAATCACCATCAGGATTAACATGACCAAAGATAGTAATGATTTTATATTCTTTTATAAGAGATAAAATGTTATCTAGATTTTTATCCATATCTACTCCTTTAAAAAAGATGCGGGAGAAACCGCATCGTTATATTTTTATTTATTCTGAAGCTTTACCAATAGATCCAAACATCTTACATTTAGCTTCTACGACTTCGGCAATACCTTTTTTACCTGGACCGATAATCTTACGTGGATCATAAACTTTACTATCATTTTTTAATACTTCACGAACAATTGCTGTCCACGCTTGTTGCGATTCAGTATTGACATTAATTTTAGCAGTACCTAAAGATATAGCTCTTTTAATTTGATCTTCAGGAATTCCACTTCCACCATGAAGAACTAGAGGCACACCACATGTATTACCGATTTCTTCCATCTCTTTAAAGCCTAATTTTGGTTCACCATGATATGGACCATGAACACTACCTAGGGCGGGGGCTAAACAATCAACACCGGTTTCCTCCACTAAACGGATGCATTCACTAGGTACAGCATACATTGTTTCGGCGACAACATTATCTTCTTGTCCTCCAACTCGACCTAGTTCTGCCTCTACACTCACATTGCGGAGATGGGCGTATTCTACAACAGCTTTAACTTTTGCAATATTTTCTTCTAAAGGGAAATGAGATGCATCTATCATTACGGAAGTAAATCCCGCATCAATTGCCGCGATACAAGCTTCATAACTATCACCATGATCTACGTGAAGCGCGACAGGAACAGTGATATTATGATCAATAATTAAACCACGGACAAGATTGGCAACCGTGTGCCATCCTCCCATGTATTTAGAAGCTCCCGTTGTGACGCCTAAGATTACTGGGGTATTTAATTCTTGAGCTTTATCAAGAATCGCTGATGTCCATTCAACATTATTGATATTGAATTGACCGACGGCATATTTTTCTTTTTTTGCCTTAATTAACATTTCTTTCATGTTCACAAGTGCCATAAATTTTCTCCTTTAACGCATATGAATTGCTAAAAATATTATATCAAATGCTCGATAAATAATAAAGTTATATTATTTAGGCTAAAAACCTAAATTAAAGGTCTTCATCTTCATTTAAAGAATTATCTTCTTCACTATCGTCATCAGACTTTTCTTCTTCAAAGTCTTCTTCGATATCATCTTCATCTTCAAGACCATCAATTTTTTCATCATCGGAATAGACATCACTCATATCGATATGAGCTTCCTCAAATGTGTGACGATCACGTAAGGCCCATTCATTATCCTTTAAAGCGATAAAGCGGCCATCCATAAATAAGTTTGTATAAAACTTGGAGATTAAATTTTTAGCTTCTTCTTCACTATGTCCTTGTCTTCTTACGACCTCTTGCCATAATTCCTGAAATGAAAGACTATCTAATCTTTCATCAAGAATTTCATAAGCGACGTCTAAATTTGATTTTTTCATATCTTTTTCCTCCATTACATCTCTTCTGGTGCTTCTACACCTATTAAACCTAAAGCATTTTTCATCACTTGCTTGGCTGCTTTAGATAAGCCAAGTCGACTTGCACTTCTTTCTTTATTATTTTCATCTATAATACGACACATAGTGTAAAATTCATGAATAACAGTAGCAAGTTTTTGAATATAATTTGTTAATTTATATGGGGCTCTATTTAGAGCACTATTTTCGACTTCTTTAGGAAATTGTTCTAATACTTTAAGAAGTTTCTTTTCCACTTCTTCATTTAATAATTTACCTTTTAAATCGATATCATAATCCTTACCTAGCTTTAAAACTTTAGCTAATCGAGCATGGGCATATTGGGCATAAAATACTGGATTTGATGATTCCATTTTAGTGGCTAAATCTAAATCAAAATCAAGATGCGAAGAAGCGGCACGAGAGACAAAGAAATATCTAACCGCATCAACCCCTACTTCTTCACAAAGCTCACGCATGGAAATAGCATTTCCAGTTCTTTTTGACATCTTATATTCTTTACCATCTTTAAATAATCTTACCATTTGAATTAATTCAATATCTAAAACATCTTCTTTATAACCAAGCATTTGTAAAGCCGCTTTCATGCGGGAAATATATCCGTGATGATCAGCCCCAAGACAATCGATTAAGAATGCAAAATTACGCCTTAATTTATTTTGATGATAAGCAATATCAGGGAGCAAATAAGTGTATGTTCCATCAGATTTAATAACGACGCGATCTTTATCATCTCCAAATTCACTTGTTTTTAAAAATGTTGCCCCATCTTGAACATATAAATAATCTTTTAAAGTATTTAAAACTTCTTCTACTTCTCCTTTATTACGGATAGCAAGTTCTGAAGAAAAGACATCAAATTCTACGCGAAAATCACTTAAATCCTTTTTTAATTTTTCAAGTTCTAATTCGGTACCACGAATGCGGAAATAATTAAAAGCTTCTTCTTCATTATGTAAATATTTATCTCCTACTTCTTTACTAATTCTTGTCGCAATAACTTTTACATCTTCTCCATGATATCCATCATCTGGGAAATCTAAAGAATTATCGCCAAGAGCTTCATGATATCTAACATTTATCGATTTAGCTAAATTTAAGATTTGATTTCCGGCATCATTTACATAAAATTCTCTTGTGACATCATAACCAATGAATTTATATAAGCGACATATGGAGTCCCCTAAAGCGGCCCCACGCGTATGACCTAGATGTAAATCACCGGTAGGATTCGCGGAGACATATTCCACATTAATTCTAATTCCTTTTCCGTAATTAGAACTTCCATAAAGATCACCTTTTAAAACGATTTCTTCAATTAAAGAATTTAAACTTTCTTGACGAATAAAAAAATTTAAAAAGCCAGGTCCTGCCACTTCCATTTTTTCAATAGCATCTAATTTAATGCGATTTTTTAAGTCTTCAGCAATCACTTTTGGGGCTTTTTTCAACACCCTAGCCATTTGCATTGCTACATTGGTGGCAAAATCACCATGGATTTTTTCTTTTGATCTTTCAATGACAATCTGATCTAAAGAAATATCTTGATTTAATTCTAAAAAAGCTTTTTGAATCGCTTCTTTTAATTGTCGTTCAATAATCAAAATTAATCCTCCTTATATATTTTAATATTCGTCCTAGAGATGAAATTATGATTATTATCAACTGCTTGATAAGAAATATTAAATTCATCTTCTTTTAAAATAAAATGACAAGACACCAAAGATGTATCAAATTCTTTTTCCTTTCCATTCATCTTAAGAATTATTTTCATATTTCCTAACCCATTATCTTCAAGACGTATATGAATTAGGACGTTTTGAAAATCTTCAAAAATCGTCAGAGCATTTTTTAAAGGAGTAATAATTATTCGTCTAGTTAAACCTTTATCCTTAAATTCTAGATGCGATACTTCATTTAAGGATAAATTACCTTCACCTTTATAAGTGAGAATGGTATCTTCTTCCCCTAATTGAATAGTTTTAGAGACCATAGATATAGACGAATTAGTCATATTTATTCCTCCCTTGAAAGTTTACATGATTTCACCTCTTTTTTCAATGAAAAAAAGAATTTAAGTATGGACTTAACTTATAAAGTTAAAGTATCTCTGCTTTAATATAAGCATCTTGTAATTAAAAAATAAATTGTCTTATTAATAAAAGTAATATTTAGCAAGTATTACAACAACTTGGCATTCAATGGCTTCACCTCGTCCAATCGCATCTAATCCTTCATTTGTTTGGGCTTTTATAGAGACTTGGGGCTCAAAGCGATTAAGAAGAGTACATAAAGACTTTTTAATTAAAGGAATATATTCTCTTAAACGAGGTTTTTCTAAAATGATATCGATATCTACATGATCAATAGTTAAATCTCTTTTCTTTACTTCCTCTAGAGCTTTGCTTAAGATAATTTTAGAATCTAAATCCTTATTAGCCTCATCTTCACTTGGAAAAAAAGTACCTATATCACCAAGGGCTAAGGCCCCAAATAGGGCATCAGAAAGAGCATGTAATAAAACATCTCCATCAGAATGAGCTATTACTTTCTTTTCAGAAGGAATTAAAACACCTCCTAAAATTAAAGGTTTACCATCTTTACTAAGGCGATGAATATCGCGTCCATGACCAATTACAATCATACTTCACCTACACATTAAAGCGAATTAATAAACAATCGCCATCTTTAACGACATAATCTTTACCTTCGCTTCTTATCTTTCCAGCTTCTTTTAAAGCTTTTTCACTTTTATAAACCATGATATCATCATAATGATATGTCTCGGCTCTTATAAATCCTCTTTCAAAATCAGAATGAATTAAACCTGCGCATTGAGGTGCTTTCATACCTTTTTTAAAAGTCCATGCTCTTACTTCATCTTCTCCAACGGTAAAAAAGGTGGCAAGTGATAATAAAGCATATGTCTTACTTACTAAGCGATTAAGACCAGTTTCATTCATCCCTAATTCCTGAAGATAAAGCATTTTTTCTTCTTCACTTAAAGTAGATAATTCTTCTTCAATGGCGGCAGAAATAGCAACAACTTCGGCATGTTCTTTTAGGGCAATATCGCAAACAACTTTAAAATAAGAAGAATTTTCTAAAGCACTATAATCATCTTCTGAGACATTTGCCACATATATAACTGGTTTTAAAGTTAATAGACCAAAGCTTTTTAAGATATTTAGTTGATCTTTATTAAATTCTAATAATCTTAAAGGTAATTCTTTTTCTAATTGTTCTTTTAAAAGCAATAATAATTGATATTCTTCTAAAGAGGCCTTATCTTTTGAAGTCCTTGCTTTAGTTTCGACTTTTCCTAATCTTTTAGTTACGACATCTAAATCTGAAAGAATTAATTCAAGATTTATAATTTCTATATCTCTTTTCGGATCAACACTATTTTCGACATGTATGATATCTTGATTATCAAAACAGCGTACAACATGACATATAGCATCGACATTTTTAATGTTTCCTAAAAATTGATTTCCTAATCCTTCTCCTTTTGATGCTCCTTTAACTAGTCCGGCAATATCGATAAATTCAACTGTCGCTCTTATGGTTCTTCGCGGATGAAATAGCTCTACAAGATGATCAACTCTATCATCTTTTAATTCAACTATTCCTGAATTTGGATTAATGGTAGCAAAAGGATAATTCTCGGCTTCCACATGAGATGATGTAATCGCATTAAATAGAGTTGATTTACCAACATTTGGAAGTCCTACAATTCCGGCTTTTAAACTCATAATATACCTCTTATTTCTAACGCTTTTAGTTTAGCATAATATGCCTTAAATATCTATTTTTATATCAATATTCCTAAAGGCTTTAATAATATTGTTTTAATAGACTTATCGACTCCTTTTTTAAAGGAACAAGAAGAAGACTAATAATTAAAGGAATGCTTAAAACTAGATCAAAGATAAACATGGTTAATAAAGTTGATAAAGGTAAAGTAAAATTTAAAGGCTTTTCAAAATAAAATACTAATAAAACTTTATCAATTATAGTAACTGTTAATGAGGCTAAAATTAAACCGATAAAAGAATATAAAAATGAGAGGGTAAAATATAAGAAAACAATCGATTTTTTATTAGTTCCTAGACGGTCGTTTGGAGGTTCGCATATAATATTTGGCAAAAATTTTAAACTTTATATA
>X41_Pika__coassemble_21_pt1 | contig 15156 bp, 16 predicted proteins | sample X41_Pika__metabat2_high_PE_003 | metagenome-assembled genome bin X41_Pika | reverse complement strand
GGAATTTACAAAATAAAATAGCTAATTTTTTATCTTATAAAATGGCAAACTTTTTACTTTAAAAAGTATAAAATAAACATCTATACTTACCTTAATTCTTGCTAGGGGATTTCTTTTGGTTATAATTTAAGTATAAGAGGGAAGGAGATAATTATGAGGAAGAATATATTATTAATGACTTCTTTATTAGTCTTAACGATGGTTTCGTGTAGCAAAGAAGAGATATTTAGTGAACCTCATAAGGTTAGTAAAAGTACCTGGGCAAAAACTTTTGCGAATTGGAATATTAATAATGGAACCCTTATAGTTGAAGAAAAAGTATTAAGTGATGATGTAACTAGTACTACTTCTACCATGCAATTTGCAGTGGAAAATAGAGTTAATCCCGTATTGCTAAGCGCATATTTATATAATGAAGATCATTCAGTATTCTTGGAAGATATATTTGTTGAAAATAATAAAACATATATTAAATATTCAAAAGATTATAATAGTGTTAAATTTGAGAAAAAAGTATATAGTTTAGAGCAAGACTTTAACTCAGCGTGTATTTATTATATGGTTATTGTTTCTTCTTTTTTCACGCCTATTTTTCTAAATGAACTTAATATCAAAGATAAATATAATGATTTTACTTATGATGAAGTAGATTATTACTATAAATCAATACTACCTACAAAAGACGTTCAAGGATTAGAAAGTGATTCTTCTTTTTCCTTTAAGTTTTTAAATGGAAAAGTAAAAGATATGATTTTTTCTTGTAATAATGGTAACTATGGTGAGAAAAAGGAATATGTTGTTACGCTCAAAGATATTGGGAATACTAAAGTTACAATTCCTACAGAGTATATAGAAGTGTAATATCATAAATAAGTACAAGATTACTACTAGGGTATAAACTTAATATTTTATTACTTGATTAAATATATCTTTTCGATAGCTTATTAAAGGTTATTTTTAAGTGTGGATTAAGCTATATAAATAGAACTAGTGAATAAGTATGTGTTTTTCGTCTATTTATACAGCCTAAAATATAGTAGATTTAATCAAGGATTATAGGAGTAAATCGCCATTATGAAATTCATAAGAAATGTGATAGAATAAGTATAAATAAAGGCATGGAAAGCTATATGGAACTTCTTGAAAAAATTAAAAAAGCCATGGATTCTACTTTTATCGGTGATATTCAATTTGATGAAGATGAAATAGAACAGATGAAAATAGATTGTCGAAAGCGATTCTTAACGTTTCGTCTTGATGGTTATTGTTTACCCTATGAACTAGATGATATTGATGAATTAATTGTTTTAATTATAAATGTTTCAAAAACATGGAGTGATGAAAAAGAAAATCGCTTTTGGGTAAAACTATTTGGAGAAATTTTAAATAATCCTTCTTTATCTCCAGCCATATTTTATGATCCTTTTGAATCTGCTTTTGAAGCCCATAGTAAATCCATTTTTAGATCATATGAAGGTAAAAGGATGTTTCGGGAATATTTTTTATTTCATGCTTTTGCCCCTATTAATTCGCGTGAGTCTTTTATTAGATTATTATGGAATTGGTATATAGATCCTACATTAATTAACTATGATTATCAATCATATGATCCTCTTTATAAGGAGATGGCCTATTTTTTAAATAAAGTATTTATAGGTGATATAGATATGGATGAAGATGTTGCTCTTGATGGAAAAACATATGCTCTTAGATCTCCACTTAAATATTTATTTACGGAAGAAATAATAATTGGAATAATATTATTAAATAAAATTTTTGCGGCCTTTGATGATATTTATTTTAATGGGCAATATGATGATTCTTCTTTTTATGCTACATGTTGTTATGAAGTCATAAATAAGATTTATGAAGAAAATGATGAAGTGCTTCTACGGCATAAAAGAGATAAAAGCAAACATACTATATCTTCACTTAATAGAATTCAAGCTTATTATGAATTTGATGGTAGTGGAAAAGCCTATATATTTATTCCTGATGTTAGAGCCATTAATGAACGCTCAAGCAAGTATGCCATAGAGGTTTTTAATGACGATAATTTAGTCTTTAAGTCATATAATTATATCGTTGGGGTTGATTTTAGGCGCCGACTTAAAAAGATTTCTATACCTTTTGATTACTTTGGAAAATGGACTAAAGAAATATTTCATTTTAGAGTAAAATTATATCTTTCTCATAATGAGAACGAAAAAGAATTAATATATGATTCAAAAAAATCATTATATCGCGAATTTATTCTTTTTTGGAGAAATAATGAAATTAAATCTCGCCTCATTGAACCCGATACATATTATGTAGTTCATCCTAGTAACGAAAATATTAAAGAATTAACAACTTGTGAAGTAAGACCTGTTAATCAATATACATCTATTGTAGTTGCTAAAGAAGAAGATTATATTTCAAGTGCTAAGCAACAAGTAGTCTTTAGTAAATCATTAAAAGATAGTCATCTTATTGTTGATGGTCATAATATTGAATCAATTCAATTTAAGTGTGATGAGGTATATTATCCGTATTATGACAAGATTAAATCTCTTAAATTAATTCTTGATCCTTCATCAAAACAAGAAAATGTGTTTATCGGGGTGGATGATGATAATCAATCCTACCCATTAAATCGTTTTGCAACTGAATATGATAATGTCTATGTAATTGATCTAGATGATATTGGAGCTATAGATGATGGATGTCATTCCATTTATATCTTTGATATTTCTAAAACTAAACTACTTCATACTTTTGCTTATTATTTAAATAGAGAACTATTATTTGATTTTTCTAAGACTCATTACGTCTTTAGTGAACATAAAGGTGAATTGATAATAAAGAAGAAAGTAGGAAAAGAAATTAAGTTACTTTGTTCTTGTCCTCTTCAAAGCGGGAAAGATTATTTTACATATCCTTTTGAAAATGGTGAACTTATTTTTAAATTGCCTTATATAAAATGGCGTATTGATGATAGTAAAGATTATTATTATGGGTCATATGGTAAAGATTTATGGAAAGATAATGATTTTATAGAAAGATATTCTCTTTTAAAAATTGAAAATAACTCTAATTATGATGTCAAATTATTTGTTAATGATAAAGAAGTTATTACCTCTTTAGGGGGAGATTATTTATTAGGTATTTGTCTTTTTAGACAAAATAGTGATGAAAATAAAGATATTATTTTACAAATTGGAGAAGATAAATATCGTTTATTAACAATATATTTTGAACCACAATTGTCTGATATTGATATCGATATAGAAAAGAAAACGATTAATTTACTCCCATATTACATAGGAAATATAAATGAAGTATTCTTTGTTACTATAGAAAATGAAGATCATCATTATGAATTAATGACTGATGTAACATCTACATTTGATATTGATATTGCAATTGGTGAATATCATATTTCTGTCTATCTTATTGGTCTTGTAAATAAAAAAGGGGAAAATCTTCTTCTTGATATCGAAGATTATGTACTTGGTAATCTTCATAAGATTTATTTTTTACATAGCCATATTGTTTTAAAATATTTTCGCATTTCAAAAATTGGCAAAATAACATTTAATAAAGTCTATATAAATGATATTAAGTACTTAAGAGAAGAAACTATTGGCGTGGTCTATTCTGGTATTCTTATGTACAATAAAAAGAAAGCTTTTCCAGTTGAGATATATATAAAAGATAGTAAATCCCTTACCTTTTATATCCTCGATGGAGATAATTTATTGCCCGCGAATTATGACTATCGAAAAAATGTTTTCGTTAAAGATGAAATAGATGAAAAAAATATTCTTCCGTGTTCTTCTTGCTATTATGAAAAAGAAGAAATTTAAAATATCTAATCTTGTCCAAGCAAGATTGTATCATCATCCATAATGACTTCTGAAAATGGTACTCCTCCAATGCAAGTGCTGCGAAGAGCATCTTCCATGGTGGCAAATTCTTCTAAAAGTTCATAGCAAATTTCTCCTTCTGCGTTATCAGGAATTCTTTTATATAGTCCAAATAAAGCTCTGCGCCCATCAGTTAGAATAGCAGCTGTAGTTTCGTACATTGGTCCAGTGTGGAATCTATATTCTTGCCCTCTATACTCAAAATCTAATCCAAAATAATGGTTATATATTGGACCCCATTCGCCAACATATTGAGAAGTGAATTCTTCTAAAGAATTATATTCATTCTTTCTCATATTAAATCAAACTCCTTTTTAATTTTATTAATTAATATCATGTCTTCTCTAGTTACAGGAACTCCTGGTAAATTAGGATCATGATTCATATAGAAATGTCTGTGTGGTTTTACTTTTCCATGCCTATGTCCTAAATCAATAAGTACGGCTTGCATATGATTTTCATCATAATACGCAAGGTGTTTAAGTCTTCCTTCTTGCACCACCGCATATATCCTATTGGGTGTATGCGAATATTCGGGCGCCTTTACACTCGAATAGTCTTGAATGATAATTTTCACATTTGGATTACTGCTTAGTTCTCCAATCGTTTTATAATGTTGTCCACCTAATACAAAGGAAAAGTCTCCTTTATTTACATCAACAAATGCTCCTCTTGAACCCATATTATTATCTCCCTGTTTTTTTATTGATTTTCTGATACTTAATTAATTGCTAGTATATTACTATAAAAATTTAGAAGATTTTTAATCTTGTCCAAGCAAGATTGTATCATCATCCATAATGACTTCTGCAAAAGGAACACCTCCAATACAAGTGCTTTGCAAAACCTCTTCCATTGTGGCAAATTCTCCTAGAAGTGTATAATCTGGTATTACATCATCATCACAAGGTATTTTTTTATATAATCCGAAAATTGCTCTACGTCCATCTTCTAGAATAGTACATTTAGGCTGGTACATGGGCCCAGTGTGGAATCTATATTCCTCACCTCTATAGGAAAAATCAAGACCAAACCAATGACCATCTGATGGTCCCCATATACCAATATATTGTGATGTGAATTCTTCTAATGAATTATATTCATTTTTTCTCATTTTAAATTAAACTCCTTTCTTATTTTATTGACTAATTTTAACTGCTCTGCAGTCGGAGGGACTCCAGGTAAATCCTTATCATGATTCATATAGAGGTGTATGTGTGGCATCACTTCACCATGCTTATGCCACAAATCAACGATTACTGCTTGTTTATGATTTTCGTCATAGTAAGCAAGGTGTTTAAGTCTTCCCTTTTGTACAACTGCATATATCCTATTAGGTGTGTGCGAATATTCAGGTGCCTTTACACTCGAATAGTCTTGAATGATAACTTTTACATTCGGATTACTGCTTAGTTCTCCAATCGTTTTATAATGTTGACCACCTGATACAAAGGAAAAGTCACCTTTATTTACATCTACAAATGCTCCTCTTGCTCCCATTTAAATATTAAGTCTCCTTTATTGTAAAAATTCTTGATACATCAAAGAGCTGTAATTGCTCATAATTTGAATGCCTTAAGAATGCATCGGTATAATCGAAATTGATAAATGTACCAGTCATACCTCTTATCATCTTTCCATAAACAATGATAAGAGGTGGATCTAGTCTAGATTTCATTTCGTTAAAACCGGCAAGAAATATATCTTTATGGTTCATGCAACCGATTGTTGAAATCACAACGATAGAGCCCTTTTCTATACCACTGAAGCAGATATCATATGTATCAGGTAATGCCCAACTGATTGTAGGGAAAATAGTGCAATTATAATTTTGCCATGTCACTCCTAGCCATCTTGCCATATAAATGTTATGCCTTATTTCATTTATATTCATGGTAGGGTAAATACTAAAATCAGGAGTAGTAATAGCCGCGAATCCTTGAAATAAACCAATTTTTTTAAGAGGATTATTCCAAAGAACCATAAGTTCTTTATCATATCTAAACATCAAAACAAGAGAATTTTTATCCATTGTTTTTCGAGTGGCATTTTGTATTCCAATGACTTTTAGTTTTTCCCAATTAATTAGTGAAGAATCGGTTTTTCGGATTATGGGCATATTAAATTTGTCATACTCACAATTGCCAATAATTGGTCGTATAACTTTAAATTTTTCGAATTCATTAAGCCCATTAATCATTGAAATCTCTCCTTTCTAGTACTCATTTAAATTTGGCATTATTTGACTGCTCTTTTTCTTTCTTCGATTGATTCAAGCGACATTCCGCGAAAGCTTTCGAACAATGATATTTCTTAATCATCTCATTTACGCTCATGCCGGCACTTTCGTGATGAGGTATCATAACTTCGTTGCAAAGATATTTTGCCTGCCATTCAACGCTACAAAAGGCGGGCAGAACATTGTCCTTAAAACTGCGTTCAAATATGGGTGTATAGCCGATGTAGAAGAGAAAAACGTGACATAGTTCATGGCAGATAAAACCAAGATATGCTCCAATCTTCTTCTCGTATGCTCCATCATAGACCGATTGTTTTATTTCGATAGTGTAACCTCCTAAATCGTTTTGAAAACATCTTGCCATCGTTTTTGGTGGCATATATTTATCTTCAACAACAACATAATTGCATCCTTTAAAGACATCACCGACTTTTTCTAGAGCATTTAAAACATGAAATGGTCCGGTCTTTTTCTCACCAAACACATGTCGCATGATACGTGCAAATCTACGAAGTTTCCTTTTACTTATCGGTTTAGTCTTATAATCCATATAAATCTACTTCTTGTCCTTTCTTAGGAGGTCTAATATTTTTAAAGCTGTTTCATCATCCATTTCATCAAAAGATCTAGCAAATTGCAAAGCAGCTTTTCTTCTACTAGCACTTGCATTTGTAGTATTGATTTTATATTGAGTTTTTGATTCCTCAATGGCATTTTTAAACTCAATTTGTTCATCAATAGATAAATTGTAAGAATTAATTATTTTTTGTACCCATTCGTTTGGTAGATTTTTTTTACCGTTTTCAACTGCCGATAAAAATGGGGTAGATGTGTCTAAAATTTTAGCCATATCTCCCATAACTTGATGGTGTCTAATTCTAATAATCCTTAAAAATTCTCCTAGTCTCGTGTAGCTCATTATTATTTCTCCTTTTTCCACTAAAATAGTATCATGGACAAAACCAATTGTCAAATAATTTTTTTACACTTTTTTTGGTTAAGTTAATTTAATTATATTTGGTTGCTTATTTATACTTACAATATAATTTTTTTAACACCTTTATGGGTGCAAGAACTTATATTTTACCTAAAATAAGGCATTCTTTATATTTTATTTGTTCTAAAAAAATGTTGTATGGAGATATAATTTGTTAGATTTGATAGGGGACAATACAAAATTTAAATAAGCATTATAAGCAAAAAAAAATAGATATTTTGCATTTGAGCAGATGCTTATATCTATCTTTTATTATGTTAATTAATGATATGTATTATATTATTTAACACCTGGTTTACCAAGGAGAACAAACATATTATGTTTATAGATTTCAACTCCTGGTTGATTAAATGGATTGATATCCATTAAATAGGAAGACATAGCACATGCTCTCATAAAGAAATAGAATAAATAACCTAAATTATAAGCATTCATCTCATCAATAGTAATGACGATATTTGGTACTCTACCATCTTCTTCATGGGCTTTAAGAGTACCCTCAAAAGCTTTTTCATTTACAAAAGATAGCTTTCTATTAGCAAGATAATTTAAACCATCTAAATCATCTTTATCTTCTTTCATAACGATATCTTCTTGGGGAGTTTTAACTCTTACAATTGTTTCAAATAGAACTGGTGATCCATCCTGAACAAATTGACCTAAAGAATGTAAATCAGTAGAGAAAGTAACAGAATCTGGTAATAAACCTTTCTTTTCTTTTCCTTCTGATTCACCATATAATTGCTTTAACCATTCTCCTATTTGACTATGATGTGGTTCATAAGTCACATAGAGTTCTACAGCTTTATTATGAGTATAAAAATAATTTCTTGCTACGGCATATTGATAGCACACATTATGCTCTAAATCGCTATTATCATAAGCAACACGAGCATCATCTGCACCCTTTAATAAGGCTTTAATATCTCCACCTGCACAAGCAATAGGAAGTAAACCAACAGCTGTTATAACTGAATATCTACCTCCGATATCATCAGGAATTACAAAGGTTTCATAACCTTCTTCATCAGCTTCCTTTTTTAAAGCACCACGAGCTTTATCTGTAGTAGCAAAGATAGCTTTAGAAGTACCTTCTTTTCCATATTTTTTAAGCATTAATTCTTTTAATAATCTAAAAGCAATACTAGTTTCTGTAGTTGTACCGGATTTAGATATAACATTAACCGCGAATTTTTTATTTTCAAGATGCTTTAAGACTTGAGAAACATAAGTGGGTGATAATGTTTGCCCTAAATAGATGATTTCCATTCTATTTGATGGATATAAGCCTGTTAAAGCTTCAATGGCTGCGCGAGCACCAAGATAGCTTCCTCCAATTCCACATACAACTAAAGTTTCATAATTATTTTTGATGTATTCTGAGGCCTTTATAATGCGTTCAACTTCTTCTTTATCATAATCTTTTGGCCAGGTAGTCCATCCTAAATAATCATTACCTTTACCCGATTTATCATCAATCATTTTATTGATGACTTCGACTTTGCTTTCATAATCCTTAAATGGAATAGGATCAATAGTGTGAGTTAAATCAACATGAATCATTTTGCTTCCTCCTTAATCTTTTGAAGTTCTATTTCAATCCAATGAGGTAAAAGGCTCGCCAAGGGGTTGAAATCGTGTTCTTTTATTCTTTTTCTTCTAGTGGAAATCTTTCTTATATTTTGTCTTCTATGCTCTTGAGCTTGCTTATAAGACAAACGATAAAAAGACTTGTCTTCAAGTATTTCTAATATCTTAACTCTTACCATTTGACCAAGATGAACATAATCCTCTATATTTCGGACAAATAGAGAAGAAATTTCGGAGATATGAATTAGACCTACTTCACCATTTGTCAGTCTAATAAAGGCTCCATAAGATTTAATACCTGTGACTTCACCTCTTACGATTTTACCAACTTGATACTGCATGTCTTCACCTGATTTCTATCTGTATTATAATGAATAAATTTAAAAAAATCATTTGTTTTTAAAAAGAATTAATAAGTGTTGAAAATGACTTATTTTTTTTATATCTTTTTAAAGAAAGAGGTAGATTATGAGTCAAGGATTATGGATTTTTATCATCGTGATATTATCTTTTTTTGCTCTCTTTTTAATCATTGATACAGTTATATTTATCTATGTTTTACGCCTTAAAAAAAGTATTAAAAAAAGAAGTATAACCATCAATTCTTTAATGGCTCAACAATATGATTTAGTAACTCTTTTAGGTAAAAAAATGCTTGATTTAGGTATTGAATTACCTGAGAACTTATTAGTATCTTTAGATTTACATGAAAAGAAAGAAATGAACAAATTATCAACGAGTGAAAGAATTAAAATGAAGACGCTTATAACTGATTGTGGTGGGGCATTACTTCTTCTTTTAAATACCTCAAGTGATGTAGATCTTAAGAGCTTAAATTCCATTGTTAATTCTATGGATGAATTTAATCATCGTTATAGACAAGAGACAATTCTTTATAATCAAGATATCTATGCTTATAATTATTGGGTGCACTTTTGGACCTTTTACCTTGTAGCTTTAGTTTTCAATTTAAGGAAAAGGGAACCCATTCAATAATTCTTTAATTTAAAAAGGAAGGTAATTATAATATTTTTAGGAGGCTTCAAGAATGAAAAATACAGTAATATTATGCATAATGGATGGCTATGGAATTTCCAAAAAAGTAAGAGGTAATTGCATCTTAAGAGCACATAAACCAAACTTAGATGCATTTTTTGAAAAATATCCCACGACTTTAATTGAAGCATCTGGAGAAGCAGTTGGCTTACCAGATGGACAGATGGGAAATTCGGAAGTTGGTCATATGAATATCGGGGCAGGTAGAGTTATATATCAATCTCTAACCTTAATTAATAAAGCTATAAGAGAGAAGACTTTCTTCCAAAATGAAGCATATCTAGAGGCTATGGAACATGTTAAAAAATATAATTCCTCGTTACATGTCTTTGGCCTTATGTCCACAGGAGGAGTTCATTCTCATGTAGATCATATATGCGCAATGGTCAAGATGGCTAAAGTTCAAGGCTTAAAAGATGTCTTTGTCCATGCTTTTATGGATGGAAGAGATGTAGATCCTAAATCTGGTGTTCTTTATCTAGATCAAGTACAAGATACGATGAACGAATTAAATTTTGGACATATTGCTTCAATATCGGGAAGATATTATGCGATGGACCGCGATAAGAATATGGATAGAATCGATTTAGCCTATGAAATGATGGTGAATCATGTTGGTAATCACTTCTCTTCATATCGACAATATTTATTAGATCAATATGAATATTTACCAACAACCGGTAAAGATCCTAGCGATGAATTTATCATCCCGGCTTATAATGATACAGTACCATGTCGTATCCAAGATAATGATGCTATCATCTTTATGAACTTTAGACCGGATAGAGCAATCCAAATATCAACTCTATTTACAAATCCTAAGTTCTACTCTAAACCGGAATTAAATAGTGATGGTACGCCTAAATGGAAAGCATATACCCCAAAACATGTAATGAAAAATATATTCTATGTCTGTACGATGAAATATGCGGATTCTGTAAAAGGTAAAATAGCTTTTGCTATTCCTTCTATTACTAATACTCTAGGAGAATATCTTGCTAATAATGGTTATAAACAACTCCGCATTGCCGAAACGGAAAAATATGCTCATGTGACCTTCTTCTTTGATGGGACCATCAATTATGATGGAAAAGAAAAACCAGAATTAAAGGGGTGTAGGAGAATCTTAGTTAATTCACCAAAAGTCGCCACTTATGATTTAAAACCTGAAATGTCAGCATATGAAGTAACTGATAAATTAATCGCGGAATTAGATAAAAAAGATTTAGATGTAGTGATATTAAATTACGCAAATTGTGATATGGTTGGACATACGGCAGTAGAAGATGCAGTTGTTAAAGCTGTAGAAACAGTTGATGCATGTGTTGGAAGAATTATTGATTGGGTCGATAAAAATGGTGGTACTCTAATTATAACTGCTGATCATGGAAATGCCGAGCAATGTGAAGATGATGAAGGTCATCCATTTACCGCGCATACCACAAATCTTGTTCCATTTGCGGTTTCTAATCCCAGTCTTAAGTTAAGAAAAGATGGTAAGTTATCAAACATTGCCCCCACCATTTTAGACTTACTAGGAGCGCAAAAACCAGATGAAATGGATCAAGAGAGTATGATTCTACATAATTAAATAAAGGAGAAAAAATGAAAAAATTTGAAGAGATGAAATATAGACGTCCTAATATTAAACGTCTAGAAGAAGAATTTAATGAACTAATTGAAGCTTTTGAAAATGCTTCTACTTTTAAAGAGCAAGATGAAGTATTAAGAAAATATTTTAGATTAGGTGATAAAGTATCTACTGATTTTACTTTAATTGAAATCCATTATTCTATTGATACTAGAAATAAAAAATATCAACGTGATCAAGAATATATCGATGAGATTTCTCCTCTTGTATCTAATTTAGATAATCGCTTTACAAAAGCTTTAGTTAAGGCTCGTTTTAGAGAAGAATTAGAAAATAAATGGGGTAAATATTTATTTACTATGGCAGAGATTTCTTTAAAGTGTTTTGATGAAAAAATCATTCCAGAATTACAAGAAATAAATCGTCTATCTAGTGAATATACAAAAGTTATGGCTTCAGCTCAAATTCCATTTAGAGATGGTATTTATAATCTTTCACAACTTGGTAAATTTACGACTAGTTCTGATCGTGACACTAGAAAAGAAGCGGCTTTTGCTCAAGTAAAATTCTTTGAAGAACACGATGAAGAAATTGGTAACATTTATGATAAATTAGTCAAATTAAGAACCACATGTGCCCAAAAATTAGGTTATAAAAACTTTGTGGAAATGGGTTATTATGCTTTAGGTAGAGTTGATTATGATGCGGAAATGGTAAAAGGATATCGAGATCAAATCTATCGTGATCTAGTGCCTTTTACAAATAAATTATTTAAAGAACAAAGTAGAAGAATTGGTGTTAAAAATCCTCTTTGGTTTGATTATAATTTAGATTTCTTAGATGGTAATGCTACTCCAAAAGGTGATAAAAATTATCTTGTGGAAAACGCTCAAAATATGTATCATGAATTATCAAAAGAAACCGATGATTTCTTCCGTTTAATGAATGAACATAATCTTATGGATCTTGAAGCTAAAGAAGGAAAAGCTCCAGGTGGATATATGACTTATATTCCAAAATATAAGGTTCCATTTATCTTTTCTAACTTCAATGGTACATCAGGAGATGTTGATGTCTTAACTCATGAATTTGGTCATGCTTTCCAAGGCTATATGTCAAGAAATATTGCTTGTCCTAATTATCGTATGCCAACATTAGAAGCTTGTGAAATTCATTCTATGAGCATGGAATTTTTAACTCATCCTTGGATGTCTTTATTCTTTAAAGAAGATACAAATAAATATTTATATTCTCATACTGCCGATTCCATACGCTTTATTCCATATGGGGTAACTATTGATGAATTCCAACACTGGGTATATGAAAATCCAGAGGCTACACATAGTGAAAGATGTGCCAAATTTAGAGAAATAGAAAAGAAATATTTACCACATCGTAAATATGATGGAGCTCCTGTTTTTGAAAAAGGTGGATATTGGATGAGACAGACTCATGTCTTTGGTTCTCCTTTCTACTACATCGACTACACTCTAGCGCAGGTCCTAGCTTTTGAATTCTTTAATGAAGATCGTAAGAATCATGAAAAGACATGGAAGAAATATGTACGTCTATGTAAACTTGGTGGACGTTATCCATTTGTAGAACTATTAAGCAAAGCACATTTAAAAAATCCCTTCGTGGATGGCACTGTTAAAAAGATCATTAATCCTTTAAAGAGTTATTTAAAGTCTATTGATCTAGAAAAATAAGCAAAATTTTTATCTAAAATCATGAAAGATAGAGAGGAAAAACTCTATCTTTTTATATTGGTTATTAATAACGTAAGATTATGAAGTAAAAATAAGAAAAGGAATTATTAATTTTTTTAAAGACATAAAGAGAATTAAATATTAATAGTGAAAGCAAAGTTCGCAGGAAATATATTGCAGCGCATGCCCCAAGGATAAGAAGTAATCATTAATTCTCCATTTTCATCCTTAAAATAGTCAAGTGAAGTAAAGAAATAAAAAGCATATTGTACTTTTTCACTAATTGACATATCTAAAATATCATATCCATTTAATTCTATATTTTTTTCTCGTGAGGTGAATATTTTACGCTCAGGATTTGAATAGATATAAACATTATCTCCACTTAGACTATATGTTGGTTTTGGCTCGATTGTGAAGGTTAATTCAAAAGTGGCCTCTTCTTTTATTATATCGATTTTATAATCAACAGCATCAAATCTAATTGATACTGTGTCAACATAAGTCCAAACATCACCAACACCATGTTCTATTTCGGGAACGTGTTCACAGAATCTACTTGAAAAAAATATTAATGTCATTATGGGAATAATAGTAGCAAGCAAACTTTTTTTCATAGAACATCACCTAAAATGTATAATTTCGAACTCTTAAAAAAGTTCCAAATCCTTCGTTTATTAAGTTTCGTCCATAGGCATCTAAATCAAAATATCGATCACCTGCGCCTGGATCTCTCCAATTATCATTTAGAATCATTAAATTTTTATAATCTCGCCATTTAATGAACCAAATTCTATATTCTTTAAAAAACTGTTGATAACCTTTTACAACCATTGAATGAGAACCATATTGACCGCGTCCTGTATTCCACATGATAGGAAAACCGGCATCTATTTCACGTTTGACATGAGATTCAAAAGACCAAACTAGTTCCAATCGAGCATATCTTTTATAGATATTTGTTGTATACCCAAATTCTTTCATAACATCCATATATACATTAGCCATATTAATTGATGTCCATGGTGTTGATTTATGGGTATAGCCATAATTAATTTCTTTTTGGCGAATCGTGGCATATATTTTTGGTACATCATTTTCTCTATCGGTAAACTGTTGACTTTTTAATGAATTATAAAAAGAATCATTTTTAGGATTAATTTTAACCATTCCACGTGGTATTAAATTCATAGATTTATAATCTCTTAGGTATTGCATTATACCTAACATTGCTGATAAAGTACAATTACCTTCCGAACTGCCATCTGAACTTGTATAGAAATTGTAATCTTTTTGATACACATTGCTATTGCCATATAATTTCATAGGAATCATAGCTAGATATCCGTACCCATATCTATCGGTAATATAATCTTCAGGATTTATGATGAATCCAGAACCTTGACCTTTACCTTGATATTGACCATTATAAAATCTACCATAGCTTACTTCATTCCAATAGTCTTCTTCTGGGTAGCTAAAATCATACCGAGCATATCCATAATCAGTTTCATATACAAAACCATCATATTCACTAAAAAGCAAATTATCTTTTTCTTTTAGATAATATAAGTCACCACTTGTAGCAAAATCTAACATTTTATAATCATTACCGATGACGGCATAGCCATTATCATCATTAAAATCAAGATAGACCGCTTTAGTATTATCTGTGATATTTGTCACATTTTTTCTATCTTCTATATATGTAGCATTTAATAACATATTTTCATCATCAACTACCTTATTATATTCATTTACAAATCTTAAAAAATGGTCTTCGATGAAATCCGCGGTAGATATACAATCGGGCAATATAAAGTTTTTAATATTTGTTTCATTAACTTCTGTATTGCCCATGCTATTAAGAATGGCAACTAAAATAAATATAATGCTAAAGCTATAAGATCTTACTTTCATTTTTTCTCCCTTTTTTTTAAACTCTACTCAAACGTAATATATAAAAATCCTTAAAAATAAGCTCTATGAGTTTCTTATATTATAGCATCATTAATTTTAGAATGTAATTAATTAGTAAGAAAATAAACAATATTGTCCTTGAATGT
>X41_Pika__coassemble_20_pt1 | contig 15747 bp, 11 predicted proteins | sample X41_Pika__metabat2_high_PE_003 | metagenome-assembled genome bin X41_Pika | reverse complement strand
GGTAATTCTATTTCTTTATTATTCAAAATATAATATTTAAAACCAAAATCAGTTATGTAATATTTATTTATGAGTTTTATATATTCTTTACCAATTACATCATAGCGATCTGCTTTATATATGAAGTAAGATTCCTCTAGGGTGTCAAAATAACTAGCAATCGTATTATAAGAAACTTTTGTAGTGTTCGTATTTATATAATCACTAATACGTTTTATCGATGTTAGGCAACCAATATTGTAAGTAAGATAGCATAAAATATTTTCTATGAGTTTTTTACTTGCTAATGAATTTCTCTTTAATATATCTTCCTAAATTCTACTGAATTTGATAGTCTTATTTATAGCCTTGTAATTAGGCGCATTATTAGGTGCATTATTAGGTGCATTATTAGGCGCATTTTATTCACCTTTTGCCATCAATATTAGTGTTTGAATCAGTCTTTTTTAAAATTTTCCAATAACCATTTCTAGTATTTCCTACACGAATTATGATTCCCATGCTTTTGAGTCTATTTAATTGACGAGTTATAGTTGTCCTATTTTTAGCCAGTTTATCAGTTAAATCAGCATATGTTGAATTGGGATGTCTTAATAAATAATCTAATATATCTTTTTGAATTCTGCTGAACTTGATATTCTTATTTAAAATATCATAGTCAGTCTCATAATTAGGTGCATTATTAGGCGCATTTACAGTCTCATTTATGGTATCAATATTAGTATTTGGTTCATTCTCATTTAAAATTTTCCAATAACCATTTTTATCCGTTCCTATACGCTTTACAAGTCTCAGATTTTTTAATATATTCAATTGACGAGCTATTGTTGCTCTACCTTTACCTAGTTTATTCATCAAAGAGTCATATGTTGAATTGGGATGTACTAATAAATAATCTAATATATCTTTTTGAATTCTGCTGAATTTTACAGTCTCATTTACAGTCTCATTTACAGTCTCATTATTAGGTGCATTTACAGTCTCAACATTAGCATTTGAATCAATCTCATTTAAAATTTTCCAATAACCATTTTTATCCGTTCCTATGCGCGTTACAAGTCCCATACTTTTTAATAAATTCAATTGACGAGCTATTGTTGCTCTACCTTTACCTAGTTTATTCATCAAAGAGTCATATGTTGAATTGGAATGACTTAATAAATAATCTAAAATATCCTTTTGAATTTTGCTAAACTTTGTAGTCTTATTCATTGCCTCATAAGTAGGCGCATTACTATCGTTAATATTAAAGGAAAGTGGCATTTTTACGGTGATGAAGTTTTCTGAAAATATGAATGCTTCTTTACCGTATTTTTTAACAATTAGAGGTACTCCATGACCGGTTTGTTCAATATATTGTAACTGTAACATTATTTGTTGTAACTCTAGATTCATAGGTCTACTTTGCCCATTAAAGAAATCCTCTTGTGACAAGTCTATAGGTAGTCCTCCACATGAAACAATTTCAATACGATCATCATATAGATAAACTGCAGGTGGAGTTAATTTAAACCAACTATTATGGAGACATGCATTTAGCCATGCTTCACGAAAGCAAGCAAAGTCAAATAGTTTTTCTTCTTTTCGTTTTGCTCCTATTATTTCTACATTAGTATCATTAATGGCTTCCATATAATCTAATACTTGCTGTATAGATAATAAAAGACATTTATAGCCATATTCATTCCTTCTTATTAGTTCTGTTTTGTCTAGACCCCGAAAGCGAGCAATTTTTATCGAAAAATAATTATTATCAGATAATATATTAGCCATCAAATTATAATCACCAGATTTTGTTAAAAGATGAAGGTTATTTTTATAAGTATCTTCATTTAAAGTAAGTCCATGTTCAAGATAAAGTGTTTTTAATTGTATAAAATTTAATGTTTGATCATTCGATTCGATGTTAACAAGAGCATTAGATCTACGCGACAGCATAAATTCATAAAGCTTAGTAGGAGAGATTTCTCTATCCTCATCCGAAGAGCGAATATAGTATCTCCCAAATGCTAATATGGCTTATCATTTCCTGTGACGTGTACTTTTATTATTGCTTTATTATCATAAAATTCTATTAAAATATTAGGCACTACTTGGGGTTTAATATTTAAGGCGATGAATTGAGATATATCACGCGTTGTATTTTCACCAATTTGTTGACCAATAATTGTACCATTGTTATTAACTCCAAAAAGGACAGTGGCATCACCATGTTTATTTAACATTGAGGCTATAGATTTAATTGCTTCTTTTATTTCTGAAGTTGATTTTTTAAACTCTAATATTTCTGTTTCTTTTCCTAATTTCATAGTATCCCTCCATAAAATAATATCGTCAATTTTGGAAAAAAATTTAAAAAAATGTTTTAACTAGTGATATTATACTCAATCATTACCTTGTTATTTTTTGTGGCTATTTAAAGAAAAAGACTATTAAATTTATAGATCTTGGCATCATAAAATAATGATGTTAAATAAGTAGTTAATATGAGTAAATATGCATAAGTTGTTAAATTTATAATAACTACATCAAAAGGAATAATAATATGATATTTTCTAGGAAATATTGGCGATATTTACTCGGTTAATTAGTTGACGAAAAGCGACTAATATGGCAAAATAATTCATGAAAAAGCACATGAAATTTTTATCATGTACTGATGTAAAATTTGAACTTTATTAAGTAGGAGGGGGTTATATGTTTAAAAAGACTCAAGTTATTAAGTTTGAACAAAATCATTGTAACGCAAGTGTGAATGATAATAGCGTTTTATTTGTTCGTGTCACTGATGAAGTGCGTGATAAAAATGCCATGTTTGAAGTTCCATTTACGCATAATGCTTATGTTATTAAAGGTGGGGGAAATGGAAGATTTTATAAGAGTGGAAGCTATAACGTATTTGAAGATAAAAGCGAAGTTAAAGCATGGAAAAAAGGATTTTCTGTTGATATCATCTATATGCCAAAAGATACTAATGTAAATATTTTATGGGGTACGCCAGAAAAGATTAAATATCGTGATTTTGCAAGCAATAAGGTTGTAAGAGTTGGAGCTAGAGGTCAATTTGGTATAACTATTACAAATCCTGAACAATTCTTTAGAAAAGTTGTAGGAGCTAGAAAAGAATTTGATCTAAATGATTTTAAAAAGCGATTTGCCGCTGAAGTAATAAATGAATTCGCGGATTGCTTTTTAAAAGTCGTTATGGATAGCAAATTAACTTATGATCAATTTGACGCGAATAAGAAAGCAATAGGAATAAAAATAGGAGAAATCTTAAGTCCTAAATTTGAAAATGAATGGGGAATTGGTCTAGCTAATTTTATTATCGAAGCTGTTGGTATATCAGAAGAAGATTTACATATTATTGACAATTCGGCTGAAGAAGCAAGTAAGCAAGCTAGATTAAAAGAATATTTAAATGAATTAGAGCGCTTAGAAGATAAAAAATGGGAAAGAGAAAAATACTTAAGACAATTAGAACTAGAAGATAAAGCAGCTTATTATGAAGTATTAAAAGTAATAGGTCATACAAAAGATGTTGATGTATCTTCAACACCATCCACTTCTTTTTGTCCCCATTGTGGAGCCTCTATTACTTCTGATGCCATCTTTTGTCCAAAATGTGGGGAAAAGATTTCTCATAAAGTAACATGTCCAAAATGCGGCAAAGAAAATGATGATGGATCTACCTTCTGTTCTGGATGTGGACATAAATTAAAGTAAATAAGGAGAATATAATCATGGGTTTATTTAGAAAAAAAGTATCACAAAAAGTTGATCATGATCGTGAACTAATTGAAGAAAATACAAAATCAATTGAATCTTTAATCATTCTTGCTAAAGACAATAATGCAATTGTTGAACAATTAAAAGAGATTAAAGAAAAGATTAAATATCTCATCGCTTCTGATGAAGATAAAGTATATGACTTAGATAAGAAGATTAAAAATATCATTGATGATACCCGCATTGCTTTAATTAAAGCAGATGGTGAAACAAGCAAAAAAGTTGATGATGCTATCACTCAAATTAAGTTAGCGATCACTGATAGAGAAGTAAAATTATAGAGGTATTTTATATGTGGCCCTTTAAAAGTAAATATGATAAGTTGACTAGAGAAGAAGTCGTAGAAGCTATTTGTAAATTAGAACAAGAAGAAAATGATATTGAAAATGGTTTAGGCACGAAACAAAAACAAATCGATGAATTAATGAAAAAAGGAAGAACGGAAAAATCTAAAGAAGTTAAGCTTTTCTATGCTAAAAAGATTAATGCTTTAAAAGCCGAAAGAGAGCAGAGCACCCAAAGAGCGATGTATCTCATGTATAATATTCAACTATTAAATAAGTTAAAAATGGCAATTGATGATAATCAATTCTTTAAAAATACATCGAAAATGTCTCTTGGTAATATGCTAAGCGATCAAAAAGGTCTTGCTAGATTTTTAAATAAGACTTTAGATACAAGAGTTAATGCTGAAGATGTTTTAACATCTGCTGATGAAACCTTTAGAGCAGTTGAAGAAGCTTATGAGAAAAATGAATCTATTTATGGAACTAGTTCTCAAGATGATCAATTATTAGCGATGTTTGAAACCGAAGATCAAGTTGAAGATGAAGTAGAGATGTTTAAAGAGGAGCCGACCAAAAAAGTTGATAGTAGTGAGGAATAAATATGAGTAGAGTATCAAGAAAAGAAATTCAAAAAAGAATGTTAATCAAGCGTACAATATCCGAAATGGATAAACAGATTCAAAAGCTTGAAAAACAAAAAGAAGGATATATTGAAGCTGGAAAAGAAGCTAAAAAGAAAGGACTTACTGCTCAATATAATTTAGCTTTATCCGGCTTAAAAATGACCATAACGCAACAAAGAAGAGTTATGGAGATGAAATTAAACTTTGAAATCACTTCCCAAATTAAAGATATGACTAAGATGACCGCGGACTTTCTTGCGGGCATGGGCTCTTTAAGTAAAGATATGATGAAGTTAACAAAAGAAGCTAATTTTAAAAAAGTACAACAACAATTTGAATCAGCGATGATGGAAGTAGAAATACAAGCTGAACAAATGGAAGAATTTATGGATGAAACAGAATCTGTTTTTGCTACAAATACCTCTGGTAGTAAAGAAGATAATGATGAAATTGAATCTTTAATCACTAAAGAAGTAACGCTAGAAGGTTCTACAGAAGATGAGATTCAAAAAGAATTAGAAGCTTTAAAGAAAAAGATGTCAGAATAAATAAGAATTTTATTATTAAGAAATATAAATATTAAGAATAACAAAAGTAAAACGCATAAATAAGTAGAACATGGGGGTTTTTATGGCGGATATGAATTTGCTAAATGAAGCATTTGAATTATATTATAAAAAAGCGAAGGAATGTTTTATACGTGGTGATAAAATTCTTGCCAAAAAATATTATTTTCTCGCGGCTGAGCAGATGTTAAAAATGGCTAAAGATAGCACAGATGAACTTCAAAAAGCCCGTTTATCTAGAGCTAGAAGTCTAATAGAAATGGCTGAAAGTATCTCTACACCTAAAAAAGTTAAAGTAGGAGAAGAAAAAGAAGATACAGTCGTTGTAAAACAAAATGAAAAGATATCTTTAGAAGAAGCTTTAAGGCGTTTAAATGCACTTGAGGGCTTAGCTAGAGTTAAAAGCCAAGTAAGTGATTGGGTCAATCAAATCAAAGTATTCCAAATGCGTAAAGAACGAGGTATGTCTGTACCTGATATGTCTTATCATATGGTCTTTACCGGTAATCCTGGAACTGGTAAAACAACAGTGGCACGCCTTATGGCTCAAATCTATTGTGCTCTTGGTATATTAAGTGAAGGGCAACTCGTAGAAGTTGATCGAAGTGGATTAGTGGCTGGTTATGTAGGACAAACGGCGGTGAAAACTAAAGATGCTTTAAAAAGAGCTTATGGGGGCGTTTTATTTATCGATGAAGCCTATTCTTTAGCAAATGGAGGCTCAAGTGATTTTGGGCAAGAAGCTATTGATACCATCTTAAAAGAAATGGAAGATAAAAGAGATAATCTTGTGGTCATAGTCGCGGGATATGATGCTCCAATGGAAAAGTTTATTGCCTCTAATCCGGGGTTAAGATCACGCTTTAAAAACTTCATCCAATTTAGCGATTATAATGGCGAAGAATTATATAATATCTTCGCGGGGTTATGTCGTAAAAATCAATATGTTTTAGAACCAGAAGCAAGGAGTTTATTACAAGCATATTTTAACGATTTATATAAAAGAAGAGATAAAAACTTTGGTAATGGTCGTGATGTAAGAAATCTATTTGAATCGATTGTTACGCGTCAATCAACTAGAGTGGCCCTTTTATCATCTCCAAGTGATGTAGATATAGCAACCATTAAAAAAGAAGATATACCTTATCTTTTTAATGATCATAAAGAGGAAGAATTTGTAAGTCCTTTTAAACCGCTTAATGTTGATAAAAAAGAAAATAAAGAAGAAAAACTTACACCAGAAGAAAAGATATTAGAAGAAGGTGGAAGTGTTAATAATGATTTCAAATTTGATTGGGATAGTTTACCAATCATTCATTTTGAAGATATAGCAGGTCTAGAAAGTGTAAAAGAGCTTGTGCGTGTAAAAGTATTACTTCCTTTAGAACATCCTGAAGTATTTGAAGGATATGTGCGAAAAGGAGGAGGAGGTCTTCTTTTATATGGGCCTCCAGGAACAGGTAAAACAATGATCGCGGCAGCTATTGCTAATGAAATAGGTGCTAAATTTTGTTCTGTTAAACCATCTGATTTATTAAATCAAGGGGCCGGAAATACCGAAAAAGCAGTGCGTTCCTTATTTGCTCAAGCGCGCTCTTTCCCCTGTGCTGTTATCTATTTTGATGAAATGGATTCAATTTCTCCAAAATCGACAAAATCACAATATGCCAAACAATTGCGCTCTGAATTATTAGCCCAATTACAAGGCATAGAAGAATATGGACAAAAAAAGGATAATATACTCTTTTTAATCGCGGCCACAAATAAGCCTTGGGAAATCGATAGTGCTTTTATTCGTCCAGGTCGCTTTGGAACTAGAGTCTATGTAGGTTTACCAGATGATGAAGCTAGAAGATATATGCTTTCACATCGTTTAGAGAAAATAAGAAATAAAGGTGTTGTTAAAGTTAATGATGATATTAATATTCCTCATATTGTAGAAGCCACGAATGGTTTTAATGGCGCGGATATGACAAATCTTTTAGATCGAGTAGAAGAACTTTCGGCATTAAGAGGCATTAAAACCGGAGAAAAATCCATCAATCAAAAAGATTTTGATGATGCTCTTTTAGAAATAACTCCTTCAGTACAAAAAGAAGATATCGAAAAGTTATTAGAATGGAAAGATAATAATAATTAAATGGAGAACTAATTATGTTAATAAAGTGTATTCATTGTGGTGGATCATGTCATGAACATGGCAAAGAAGAATATGAATGTGACTTCTGTGGGGCTATTTTTAGTAAAGAAGAAGCTACTCTTACTTTAAAAAAACAAGTTTATGTAGAAACTAGTAGTTTTGATAATGGGGTTGATGTCTTTAATAAAAATGTAAATGGTGTTTTAGAAGTTATGACTTCGACCTCAAGTGGATCAGGATATTTAATTAGTAACGATGGATATGCAATAACTAATTCTCATGTTGTAGCTTTAGATAGTGGTAAACCTTATCATACATGTAAAGTTAAAGTAGGTGGGGTTGTAGTAGCAGCAACAATTGTAGCCATGGGTACGGAAAATAAAGCCATGCATTGTACAAATTCCGATTTAGCGCTTTTAAAATTATCTAGAGTGCCACGTAATGCAACTCCTTTACAATTTGCGCGCGGTGAAGTAAAAACAGGAGAGCGCATATTTGTTATTGGTAACTCTTTAGGGGCTGGAACTTGTATTACAAGTGGCATAATTAGTGATAATAATCGAAATGGACAATTAATGTATGATTGTCCCACAAATCCTGGTAATTCTGGAGGACCAGTATTTAATTATAAAGGAGAGGTTATTGGTACACATGTAGCCTCATTAAAACCCCATGATATTGCCGTACAAGGTATGAATTTTGCAATACCTACTTCAGCAGTTAAAAGATTCATTGATCAAGTAAGAAGAAGTAGATTTTAATATAAAGGAGAGGTTTAATGGATAACATTTTAGAATATAGATGTCCTGGTTGTGATAAAAATCTTGATCCTAGAGATGCCATAGATAGTGTTTTAGAGTGCCCTTATTGTGGTAATCACATAACTTTACCAAGAAGACAAGCCTCTGATGATGCCCTTTCTTATTTAAAAGCAGGGGCAAAACATCTTGATTTAGGGCAATTCCAAGAAGCCTTTGTGATGTATCAAAAGGCGGCAGAAGAAGATAAAAAAGAACCAGAAGCTTATTTTGGTATGGCTTTAGCAAGAGCCCAGGTACAATATCTAAAAGATTATCGTGAAAAACCTCATTTACAACCTATTTGTTTTGAAATATCAGAAAAGAAATTTAGCGAAAATAAATATTATCTTAAAGCTTATGAACTTGCTACTGAAGAACAAAAGAAAGTATATAAAGAAAAAGCTAAAGAAATTGATGATATTCGTAATAAGTTTGTCGAATTAAGAAAAACACAACCACCTTATGATTGTTTTATATGTACTAAAGTATCTACTATTGATGATCCCAAACAAAAATTTACAGATGATAGCAAATTTGCTAGTGAAATATATCATAGTTTAAAAGATCTTGGCTTCCATCCCTTCTATTCTGAAGCAGAAGTAAATGGTAGAGTTGGAGTTGATTATGAAGCCCTTATTTTATATGCCCTTTATAGTTCTACATGCATGATTATTGTTTGTACTGATGAAGAATATTTACAAACACCATGGGTTAGAAATGAATACATGCGTTATATTAAGCTTCTTAGTGAACATAAAAAGAAGAATGAAAGTATTGCTATTGCTTTTAGAGATGAACCTATTGAGCATCTTCCGACTTATCAAGGAACGATTCAAGGAGTTAATTTAAAAGACTATAGAGGATCTAAATTTATTGAAAATTTTGTCCGAAAATTCTCTTTAGATAGAAGTAGTTTTACTTTACAAGAAGATCATATTGAACATCAAGAGCGAAAACTTATTGAAAAACCAAAGCATAACCTTGTGGAAACAGAACTATCTTTTAACTCGAATAATAGAGGAGTAGTCCAATTAAATGTGGGAAGAAGATTAGATCAAGTTAATGATGATTTAAGAATGAGTCACATAGCTTCTGCTCGTGAAAGATTAGATAGGATTAAAGATGATAATCCAAACTGGGCGAGCAATGGACAAATATTAACGTATGATTTAATTGTGAGAAACAATATAAAAGGGTTAGATGAATTTCAAAAGCCAACAAATATTGAAAAACTATTTGATGTTGATCTATTTAGTCGCATCCTAAAAAATTCTACACAGGGGTGGTCCTATTTTATTGTTGATATTCTTTATAATTGTGTTATTAATTCTCACGATTCTGCTAAAAGAGCAAATATTCTTGATTTTATTATTTCTTATCAATATCCAAAGAAAAATGAGTTTTTGTTAAAAATTCTACAAAGAGCAGAAAACGAGGTTGATACTACTATTTTTGATCTAGTTTTACCATGGGCTAAAGTAGATGCGCGAGCTGAAACCATAAATATGTGTCTAAATTCATTTGAAAGTGGCAACTATTTAGCGGCTAGCAAATATGCCAACTTGATCTTAACTGATTATGAAAAAGGTAATCCTATGGCTCAAGATATCTATTTATTATCTAAATATAGAAAAGATACTTATAAAGAGCTATTTAAGGTCATGGATATTAGTATTATTGATGAATTAAAAGAAATTCTATCCTATTTACCTAATGAATTTAAATGTCCATATTGTGATGAAACTTATGATATAGGGACAATAAATGAAGATAAATTCTATTGCCATAGTTGTGATAGTGAAATAAAGTTATTAAATGTTAAAACAGAACGCGTAAATAAATTAGATGAATGGAATAAAGATATCATCGCCTCTTTAGAAAAGGGATTTTCCCCTAATTTCATGAACTTTTATGATGCTTTCTTAAGATTATATCCTCAAGTTATACAAATAAAAAGAGTGCAAGAAATAGTCGAAATTGCTAAAAGCAAGAGAGCTTTTGAAATAGCTTCACATTATGCTCTTGTTTTACTTCCTTCAACAAAAGATAAAGCCTCTTTATATTGGCAGATGATGCTATTTGAATTTGGTTGTCTAAATGAAGAGGAACTCTATACTACAAAATTCTTTGAAAGAGTTCGTGGAAGAAGAATTGATAGCAGTCAATATTATAATTTAGCTTATCAAGAAACAGTAGCGGGTACAAAATTTGATGATTATATTAGAGGTGTTAATATAAAGCAGCAAGAATATTTTGATAAGTATGTTAAAGAAGCAGAAGAAGCAAGAAGACGAGCGGAGAATATTAGAAAAGAAGAGGAAAAACAAGCTGCCCATCTTGCTAAAATCAAATCTCAAAAAAGAATTAATAGAATTATTTTAACCATTTTACCGATTTTAGTTTTTATAATTGGTCAAACCATTCAATTTTCTTTCTATCATAGTGAGAATAAAATAATATTATTAGATTGGTTCTTCTATGATTTAAATCCTATAATTCTTTTACTTTCTACGGTATTAGGAGCAATTTCTAGTATTTTTATAATATTATCTATTCATAAATTAATTGGTAAATATTCACATATTTTAGATGCATGGCTTTTATTTATTCTTACAAGTATTTTGCTAGTTGCAGTACCAACAGTAGGAGGCATTTTATTATTCTTACCTTCCGCTATTATCCTAGGTTTAGTAAGTAAAAAACGAATTGCGGCCATTCCTACTATATATCCATTTGTATCATGTATATTTGGATTAGGATTTTCTTGGTTATTATTTAGATTTTATCATTTCATTCCTTTTTATGAAGAGCTTTCTAATTTAATTATGCTTCCTTATATAGATACATTCTATATCATGATCATGGGAAGTATAATAAGTCTTGCTTCATCTATTTTAATGGCCTTCATTGGTTATCATTTAATCTATAATGATTCACATTTAAAATCCTTTTTCATTTTAATTCCATTTCTTGTCATACAAAGTATTTTAGCAATTACATCAAGTATTCCTCTTTTTATAATTACTTTAATCATTGCTAGCATTTATCATAAAACTGATGAATCAGAAGCAAATATTCCTCAATTAGGCTTAATAATGCTTGCGTTATCCCTCTTATTTTTAGCCTTTATTCCTGATGTACCTATATTTATAGTTCCTATAATAGCTTTAGTACCTATCATCTGCGCGGCTATTTATAAACAAAGAGCTCCATATAGATTTAAAAGCTATATCGTCCCTATTTTAATTGCTGCGGGATGGATTATTTTGGCTAATCTAAATTTAGATTTAATATATCCAAAACTAGGTGAAATAAAAGAGATGACAGAAAGCTATATGTTATTTGAAGATTATTATGAAGATGTGCTTAAAGATGTTTCTAAGTTAATGCTATATGTATCAATTGTTATTTTAATAGTGTCTTTAATAGGTACGGGAAAACCCCGCAAGTTAGGGGGAATATCAGTACCACTTCTAGCTATAGGCTCTTATGCCATTTGTGTTTTAATTGTTAATCAGTTCCTCATTCAAGTACCGGAATATTATTCTGATGATTATGAGGGTAATTCCTTCTTATTCTCAATAATTGGAGGCGTAATACTTGCAATACCTGGAGTTATATTCCAAGTAGTAGGGCATGCAATTCTTAATAAGATAAAACCAATTGCTAGACGAAGATAAAAGAAAAGAATTATCTATAAATAAATTTATAAGCGATAAAGAGAATATCAATTTATCGCTTTTTTTGCTTGTGATTAAGAATAAATATGAAATTCAAACGTCTAAGTAAGACGTTTAATTATTTTAACACTTTCCAATAGCCTGTTTTTCTTGAACCCATGCGTTCAATATATCCATTTTGTTTTAATATTTTTGTCACTCTCTTAACTGTTTCCTTGGAAATGCCTGCCGACTCTGCTAATTCATCTGATGTTATATTATTTTGGTTAGTGATAAGTTCTAGAATTTTTTGCATAATAGCGGTTAATTTTACAGGCACATTTAAAGTGTCATTTAAAGTGTCATTTAAAGTGTCATTTAAAGTGTCATTTAAAGTGTCATCATGAACAATTTGGGTTTTAACCTTACTTAATACTTCTAAATCATATTTAAAATTGGCAACAACAAAGTTTTCAGAAATTTCGAAAACACTTTGATCATAAATATCTAAAATTCGTTGCATTCCAGAACCAAAGTTTTCAACGAGGTCCATATCACGGAATATTCTCATAAGTTCTCTATTTCTTGGCATAGAACGCCCATTAAAGAATTCTTCTTTTGATAATCCATCTACTAGACCACCATATGATACAATTGTGATGCGATCATCATATATTTCAAAAAGTGGAGCCCCACCTCTTACATAATCATTATGGACGATGGCATTGATAACAGCTTCTCTAAGCGCCACCTTATCGACTAAATATTTTTCAATGCGCTTAGGATAAGTTATTTCTACGGATGGAGAATTGTAGTTATCTAAATAATCGAGGATATTGTAGACACTTTTTAAAATGCAGCAATATCCAAATTCTTTATTGGTAATAATATCTACTTTATTGGTTCCTTTGAATCTAGCCACCTTCAAAGAAATATCACTTTGATCGGATAAAATCATGGCGAGATAATTATAACTACCATCAGAAGCATACATTCCTAAATTTTGAAAAAAGTGAGGTCCGCTTGTATCAAATCCATTTTCTGCATAATAGATACGAAGTTGAGTAAATGTTAAATCTTGGCGTGGAGACACAATTGTACTTAAAGTTCTTCTAACTCTTCGAGCAAATAAAGTCTCAATCTGTGTCTGTTCTATTGGAGAACATTGAGTTCCAATACGCATATAGCAACCTTTAGAACTCATACCATATTTTTTAATGAAATATGGTTTTTCTATTCCACTTGCAATAGAAATTTTTACATATTTTTTATCTTCACCTAAAATATCAATCTGAAATAAGCCAATTGCAGAGGGATTTATATTATTTTTTATGCGATCCGCAACTTTTAAACTGATATCATCTGGACCATTAACTCCTACAATTTTACCATCATCATCTATTCCAATGATGATTTCACCACCAAGCGTATTCAAAAAAGCAACTACTTCTTTTTCAAGATTATCTGTTAATTCTCTTTTGTATTCTCTATAGGTATTTTCCATGTTTTCTCCTTTTGTAAGAACGATTATAAGTTACCATATTTTGGCTTTGAATACAAGAAAACAGGCTATTTATGGAGTGGTTGATGACATAAAGTTTAATCAAATAAAGTCACATTCTATTGGGTCTATTTTTTATCTTCAATGTGGTTTTGTTGTTTATTGTTGCCGCCTTGTCTACATACTTTCTTTATAGAACTTCAAACAAAAAGCTCTGGTTGCTGAGAAAATCTATAAAAAAATTAGGATTATAAGAATTTTATTTATCGTTTTATCTTGATTTATTTTTATGGTGAATTATAATTTATATATAAACAATTAAACAATTATTTAATTGTTCAATTGAAAGGAGATTAATATGCTTAAAAAATATAAGATAAGTGGAATTGATTGTGCTAATTGTGCCCGAGAATTAGAAGAAAAAATGAAACGTATTGAAGGTGTTAAATCTTTAAAATTATCTTTTATGATGGAAAAGATAACAGTAGAATTTGATGATGAATTAAAAGATGATATAAAAAATAGATTAATAAAAGTAGCAAGAGATTTTGAAAAAGGAATTGTTATTAGTGATGTCTAAAAAAAGATTAATTACATATTTAGAGACTGGAATTACTATTGTTCTTTTAATCATTAATGAAATCTTTTTAAGTTCTTATAAAGAAGGATTTTTATATTATCTACATTTAGGCTTATATATATTAACCTATATTATCATTGGAGGAAGAATACTTTTTAAAGCTATAAGAAATATCTTAAAAGGAAGAGTATTTGATGAATTCTTTTTGATGTCATTAGCAACTATTGTAGCCTTAATATTAAGACAATATTTTGAAGGTGTTATGGTGATGCTTTTTTATCAAATAGGAGAATTATTTCAATCAATCGCGGTTGATAAATCCCGCAAGTCGATACAAAGTCTAATGGAAATTGCACCTAATAATGCTATTAGAGTTAAAGATAATGGAGAAAGTGAAGTAATTGATGTTGATGAGATTAATATTGATGATATCCTTTTAGTTAAAGTAGGAGAAAAAATACCTGTTGATGCCATAATAGCCGAAGGTAATACAACTTTAGATACTTCTTCTTTAACAGGAGAAAGTTTACCTCTTGAAGTAAATGAAGGAGAAAAAGTAATATCTGGGAGTATTAATTTACAAAGAGTAATTAAAATAAAAGCTACTTCTATTTATGAAGATTCAACTATTAATAAGATTATTAATTTAATTGAAGATGCTTTAGATAATAAGGGTAAAACAGAACAATTTATCACTAAATTTGCCCGTATTTATACTCCCAGTGTTGTTTTAATGGCAGTGCTTTTAGCTATTATTCCACCTCTATTTGATGGCTTTAATTTTACTACTTGGATATATAGAGCTTTATCATTTTTAGTTATATCTTGTCCTTGTGCTTTAGTTATTTCTATTCCTTTATCTTTCTTTTCGGGAATTGGTAATTTATCAAAAAAAGGTATTTTAGTAAAAGGAGATATTTATTTAGAAAATCTATCGAAAACTAAAACATTTTTCTTTGATAAAACAGGAACTTTAACAAGTGGCGAATTTAAAGTAAAAGAAGTTCATGTAGAAAAAGAAGAAGAATTATTTTATAGACTATTAGTAAGTTTGGAATCTAAATCTAGTCATCCTCTTGCTAAATCAATTATAAATGAATATCAAAATATAGAATTACTCAATTTAGATGATATAGAAGAACTCGCTGGTTTTGGTTTAAAAGCTACTTATCTAGAAAAAGAAGTTCTAGTTGGTAATTATAAATTATTAAAAGAGCATGGTATTGAAGTTATTAATAATGAAGAAACAATTATCTTTGTTTCTTATAATAATGAATATTTAGGTTATGTCTCCTTAGAAGATAAGATTAAAGAAGATGCTTATGATACCATGAAAAAGCTTAAAAAAAGAGGTGTTAAAAAATTAATAATGTTAACAGGAGATAAAGAAGATGTGGCTAAAGATGTGGCAGATAAATTAAATGTAGATGCTTATTATGCTTCTTTATTACCAGAAGATAAATTAGAAATAGTTAAAAAAGAAAAAGAAACGCATAATAAAATATGCTATCTAGGTGATGGTATTAATGATGCCCCCACTTTAGCGGTAAGTGATGTATCTATTTCTATGGGTAAACATGGATCAAGTTTAGCTATTGAAACTAGTGATATAGTTTTAATGGATGATAAATTAAATAAAGTATATGAAGCCAAAAGAATATCTCAAAGAACAATGCGCACTTCTTATATAAATATTATATTAGCTTTAAGTATAAAAATACTTTGTATGGTACTAGGAGCTTTAGGAATAGGAGGCATGTTACTTGCCATCTTTGCCGATGTAGGAGTAATGATTATATGTG
>X41_Pika__coassemble_19_pt1 | contig 16839 bp, 14 predicted proteins | sample X41_Pika__metabat2_high_PE_003 | metagenome-assembled genome bin X41_Pika | reverse complement strand
TTATCAAAAATATCTTAAAATCCTAAATTTTGTGGTGTTAAATCCCAAAGACGGGTATTAGATGAGTTAAAAATTATATTATTCGAAATTTAAGGAGATTAAAAGTATGAAGTTTAAAAAAGGAGCACTCCTAATACCAGCAATGATGTTTGCTTTTATGGCGTGCAATAACACTCAAACTAACTCAACGGGGGGGGTATTAAATAGTAATACTAGCGATTCTTCTAGTGACTCCTCGTTACCATCTGTCTTAGAGGTAGCAAAAAAATATGCAATAACATTAAGTGCGGCCGAAGGAACTGAAATAAACTTAGTGACTGAAGCGGATGCAGATGGAAAATATGAAGCAGGAGCACCTGTTAAATTTACTGTAGAAGTTGAACCCTCAGTAGCGCTTAAAAAAGTAACAGCGAATGGAAAAGAAGTTTTTGCAAGTAGTGATGGATATGAATTCACTATGCAAAATGAAAATGTCACTTTGGCAACCGAAGTTATATCATTGGGTTCAAGTGATGTAATAACTGTTAGTGATGTTGATGAAGAACATTTACCCCAAAGTGCTGCAGATGTGAAAGAATTACTCATTGCCAGCAAAGAGAAAGAAAAAATATATTTAAAAAGCGCAACATATGATTCTACATTTGATTCATCTTCGTATACATATCATTACGATGGTGAAGTTGGAGTCAATCAAGTTGCTAAAGTATATGAATATAAATATGGGACAACCGATAAGCTTTCCTTATTCACCATAAATGAATATGGGTTTTATGGTGAAGATAAATTTTATAATTTTAAAGAATCTAAATCTTCCTCTAGTAGTCAAGATTATGCTACTCAAGGAACAATGCAAAAAATTGTTAGTAATGATGTAGAAGAAACAGCATCAAATGAAATCAAACGTGCTGATGCTGAAACTAATGTAGCAACAGTCGGATTTGTTGATAAACTATTAGAAAAAACATTTAGCAATAATACAGGTAGTTTTTTAAATACTTCGGAAAACGATGGATGGAATTTCATAGAAGTTTCTAATAATGTTGATAACTCAAAGAAATTCTATACAGTCACAATGAATGCAAGATATAAATCCACTTATTATCGCCATGTTTTAAACTTAAGTATTGTCGTTGATGGTGATTCCTTTGTTAAAAGCGTTGACTTTACGCAAAAAGAATATAGTAGTGATGACTGGAATTCGAGTGAATATAAACCTCAAGATGGTGCAGAGCCAACATCGACAAAATACATTCGCATCTCTCAAGAAAGAAATTATCGTCAAGTTCTTGATAAGAAAAATTTATCTAATTATGTAATGCATGATTATGATGTAGAGTTTTCTTACTTATTCCCGGAGATATCTACTTATACAACATATGATGTTGATGAAAATAAAAAGGTAGCTAATTCTTCGCAATTAAGTTTTAAATTCCGTCAAAAAGATCATAATCCTATTGTCTTTACACCTATGGTAGTTGGCTCTGAAGAAGAGGGATTTATTGAATTTGATGAAAAAGGTGAACCAAGAATCGCAAAAGAAGGTTCATTCCATGTTGTTTTTGATAATGGAATAGGCGAATTAAAAGAGTTTGAACTTAATTCTATTACTCCTGATCCAGTAAAAATAAATGCTTCCTTTGAAGGTGGGAATAGTATTTTTAATGGTGAAAGTAAATTATTGAAAGTTGAAGTATTACCAACAGCTTCAAGTCAAAGCGCAACAGTTACACTAGATGAGACTTCTGTTGCTGAAGTAGAAATCACGGACAATCAAGATGGTACATTTAGTATTAAGGGTACCAAAGATGGATCCGGAAAATTAAATATTGCTTCTGCGATAAATGGTAGTATCACAACTAGCGTTGATTTTACGGTAAAGACTAAACCAAATGTGCAAAATGTACGTACTTTCTTAACATCATCAACATTGGTTGGATCTGTTTCTAGTTTGGGAAAACATTTTGTTAATTTTAAAGATGATGGAACAGGCGAATACGTTTGTTATGAAAATGGTAAAGGAGATGTTTTAACTTTCAAATGGACATTTGATGAAGATGCAATCTCACTTGATGTTACATGGGATGATCCTGATGCAAAATCAAAGGGTTATACTCCTTCTCACTTTGATAATTTAGAAGAGAGCTCTATTGATTTCCATTTTTTATACTTTGGAAGTGAAAAAGGACCTGCAAATCTAGTTGCATCAAGTAAAAAATTAGATCTTACATCAGCAAGTGCTGAAATATTAAAAGATTATAAATAGAAACAGCTTGTATTTCATATTGGAGATTAAAAAACATGAAAATAAAAAAGATGATATTTATTATCCCTTTATTACTTTTAGCAGCATGTAATCAAAGTACATCTGTTAGTTCATCTTTTGATTCATCATCTTCATCACCATCTTCAAATTCTTCTCAAAATGATACAATTACTTTAGATGCACTTATAACTCTATTAGAGGGTGATATCTATAAAAATGAAGTATTTAATTCAAATAAAGTTGTTTTTGAAGAGATTGATAAACGTGGGGATAGTAGAATTTATAAAGAAAGAGAAACATTAACTATTTATAATGACTATACTTCTTTAGCAATAGGTGAAAAGAGTAATGAATATAACGCAAATGATGCCACTAATTATAGTGATACTTATCAAATGATTAATCAGGCTATTACTTATCCTAATTTAGATAATAAGACTATTTATTATCGCGTTATTGATTACGCGGATGGTACTAAAAATGCTACGTGGCAAGATAGTGCATATCGTTTACCAGTTGTAAGTGAAGGAGATGAAAGTGAAAATGGAGTTAATTATTTACTTTTAGGTTCTTTACCCGGTCAAATTTCTAAGCAAGTATCTTTATTAAGCAGTCGATTTATTAAAACTAATTTAACTGGTAATCCTGATGTGATGATGGCTTTGCCTACTGTTAGTGTCAAAAAAGATAATAGCAATACGATTTATTCCATTAATGATTACAAATATTCATATAGTGATGATGATGGATCAAAAACAGAAGTATTGATTAAATTTGCATTCACTATTAATGATAAAAACCAATTAACAACTTCTGATACCACTTATCAAACTTCAACTTCTTCAAATGGAGAGACATACACTGAAAACTTAAATGATCATTATGAAGTCATATATGGAGAAAGAGTCTCTTCGACCACTGTTAGCGATTTAATAAATCCTGAAGACTATTTTCTTACTGAAGTTGAGGAAGTAAGGGCCTATATATTTAATAACGGCGATAAAGAATATGTTGATGTTAATAATTTACCTCTTGGAAAATATGTTCATTTTGAGGCCTCTAAATATAGTCCTTCAAAAGCTGTTGATTTAGAAATGAATCCTGTTTCTTCATCAAATAATGAAGTTATTAAAATAGATAGTAATGTCTTTGAAACAGTTGCCTCTGGTGAAGCTAAATTAGAGATAGAAAGTGCAACTGGGGTCAAAAAAACAATCGATGTAAGAGTAAATATACCTCCTATCCAAAGTATTTCTTATGTAGATACATATAGTAATATTGAAACTATTAGTGAATCTAATGTAGTCACTAAATATATTTATACAAACACTAATTATCAAAACATCAATGTCACCCCAAGACCTAGCAAAGCCTTAGTTAGTGATATCGAAATTGTTATATCTGATGAATCGGTTTTAAAGATAACAAAAGATGAAAGTTTATCTACCCTTAATAGTTTATCTTTAAAATATGAAGTATTAAAAAATAACGATGCTAAATCTGTAACTGTTACTTTTAGATTAAAAACTAATCATGAAATAGCTACAGTTATTACTTACAAGATTAAAGATCGTTTGAGCCAAGAAGATTTTGTATCCAAATTGACTTCACATACATATCGTTGGGATAGTATTTATGATAAAGGAGCGTATTCCCTTCTCAACTTTGAAGCTGATAATAAGGGTAAAATTCAATATTTTAATAATAATGGAAGTCTTGGTAGTAGCACTTTTACATATTCATTAACATATGATAAAAATGGAGTTAATTTTAAAATTACGATGACAACCTATTATGGTGATTATAATTATGATGGTGCTGAAATCTCTTTAGATGGTGAATCACTAACTTTATCTGTAGATGTAACAAGATTTGTGCATACGTATATCATGCAAGAAGGAACTCTATGAAAAAAAGTTTAATATTATTTACTGCCTTATTTCTTTTAGCGGCCTGTAATGATAATAGTAATGATCTTTTATCAAGTGAAGCTTCAAGTTCATCTAATAATTCGAGTATGCAAGAAGTAAATGATCCAGTTGAATCTTTAAATGATATTAAAGAGAAATTAAAAGTCCTTGATAAAGAAGTTTCTAAAGAAACATATAAATCTAGTCAAATAGATAATTATTCAGCTCTTGAAATGGAAGTAAAAGAAGATGGAGAAACATTTTTATATAAGAATGATTTTCTTGTTCAAACTTTTACACAAACAATCAATGATAGTATTGAAATTAAAGGTAAAAGAGAAAGAGGAATAAATAATAATAATTTTTATCAAATTAACTATTATGGAGAACAAGATAAAGATAATTCCGTAACTTATTATGTTAATAATGAGGCAAATAAAAAAGCCATGTTCACTTTAGGATTTGTTTCTAATTATGTTATAAATTTCATCGATCCTTTGATTAGTGAAATGAATAGTAAAAATAAAAATAATCGAATTGTTTTACAAACTAATTATGATGGTGTAGAAGTACCAACAAGTGGGAATATTGATTTGCAATTTATCTTTACTCAATATGATGCATCAGGAAGAATAGAAGTCTTAAAGATGAATAGAGTAGATCATTTAGTAATAAGCGATAATAAGGTTATATCTTCTAAATCAAAATACTTATATTCTCTTCAAGAAAATACAAACTATCGCTATATTGAGATAGAAACAAGTTATTTTTATGATCCCATTAGTGATTATAAAGGAGATAAGCTTAACCCAAGTGATTTTCCTATTTATACACCTACTTCACTTTAAAGAATATAAAAGCATAATAAAAACCCCTAAGCATCAACTTGGGGTTTTGTTTTTTTAGTTATTCAATTTATTTTGCTAAAGCATTTTTAGCAACATTAACTAATTCTGCAAAGCCAGCTTCATCATTAATGGCCATTTCCGAAATCATTTTACGGTTGATGATGACATTAGCTAATTTTAATCCATGCATTAATTTAGAATAAGAAATATCATGATTACGGCAAGCAGCATTGATACGAACAATCCATAACTTACGGAAATCTCTTTTGATTAAGCGTCTGCTCACATAGGCATAAGCTAAAGAATGCATGACTTGCTCATGAGCGGTTTTATAAAGAAGATGTTTTGAACCGAAGTAACCTTTTGCTCTTTTTAAAACCTTTTTTCTTCTAGCACGTGTTGTGGTTCCACCTTTTACTCTCATTTCTTATACCTCCTTATTGTTGGATGAGCTGCTTGACTCTCTTTTGATCGCTTTTAGAGAGAAGGCTTGCTTTCCTTAAGTGACGAATTTGTTTGTGTGATTTGTTATGGCTAAGATGGGAAATATGAGATGAGCTTCTCTTTAATTTTCCAGTGCCGGTTACTCTTACACGTTTCATAAGAGCTCTTTTTGATTTCATTTTTGGCATACATTTTCCTCCTATTTTTTTACTTTTGACTGTAAAACCGCAATCATTGTCCTTCTATCAAGGGATGCTGGTTTTTCCACAGTGCACAGATCTCCTAATTTGGCGATGAAATTATTGATAACTTGTTCACCAACATCGACATGAGCTAGCTGTCGACCCTTAAAGCGCATGGTAATCTTAACTTTGTCTCCGGAAGATAAAAAGCGCATGGCATGTTTTAATTTTGTTTCAATATCATGTTGACCAATGGAAGGGGATAATTGAACTTCTTTTGTTTGAATTTCTTTTTCCTTTTGGTTTCGCTTTTGCTCTCTTGATTTCTTTTGAAGCTCGAAGCGATATTTTCCATAGTTTAGTATCTTACATACTGGTGGATTAGCTTTAACATCAACACAAACTAAATCTAGATTATAAGTCTCGGCGAGATTTAAAGCTCTTAATCTAGGCATAGCTCCAATAGCCTTGCCATCTGGACCAATAACAAATAAGATAGGTGCGCGAATATTACCATTGACATTTTCGTCTTCATTACGCGGCTTTTTCGTATAATTCTCGTTAATAATGAGATCCTCCTTAATAAAATAAAACGGACATAAAGCTGCCCGCATTTCCTTTATAATATATTAATTACATCATATTGGCTCTTTACTGATAGAACTTGTTCTATCCAGTGAGAAGCAGGCGCTTCTTCTTTCCACGATTTATTTACATTGCTAATTTTAAAGGAGGTAACTTCAATTGTCAAATGCTTTTTATACATTTATAAAAATAATTAAAACCTCCTAGATATAGGGAAAATTATAAGTTAAATAGAAAATATTGAAAAAATAAGTTATGTTGCAAAGCACAATGTTTTTGTGTAAAATAAAGATGTCCGGAAAGCAAATGCGATTCCTACATATAGATATAGGGTAACTTTTTCATCTCTGTGGTGTTGAAGGCCGAGCAACTATAAAAATAGTTATCTAAGTTCGGAATCCTAAAGCGGAGAAAAGTAACCCACCCTGGACTTCAGGGAATTCTAGTCTTTCCGGATTTTTTATGTAAAATAAGGAGATTTTATGAAGACAAACTTATCTATTGCTACCATGCGCGCTTTAGTTATTGATATGACAAATAAGGCTAAATCAGGTCATCCTGGAATGGCTATTGGTAGCGCTCCCATTTTATATACTCTTTATACAAGGCATTTAAAAGCAGATCCATCGCATCCTAATTGGATCAATAGAGATCGCTTTGTTTTATCAGCAGGTCATGCTTCAAGTCTTTTATATGCCACTCTTCACCTTGCAGGATATGAAGTGCATATGGAAGATTTAAAAAAATTTCGCTCTTTAAAATCAATTACTCCAGGTCATCCTGAATATGGTTTAACAAAAGGTGTTGATGCTACTTCTGGTCCTTTAGGACAAGGTATTGCTCAAGCGGTTGGTCTTGCCCTTGCGGAATCCTTTTTAAAAACGCAATACCCTCAAGAATATAATTTAATTGATCATTATACTTATTGTCTAGTCGGAGATGGATGTCTAGAAGAAGGTATTTCTCAAGAAGCAATATCTTTTGCAGGACTGCAACATTTAAATAGATTAATCGTTTTTTATGATGCGAATAAGGTGACGCTTGATGGAGATTTAAATTTATCAAGTATTGAAGATACAAGAAAGCGTTTTGAAGCTACAGGATGGAATGTAATTGATGTTAAAGATGGAAATGATGTAGAAGCTATTGATAAGGCTATTCTAGTCGCTAAAACTTCTAAGATGCGGCCAACTTTAATTATGGTTCATACCATTATTGGTCAAGGTAGTATCTATGAAGGTACTAATAAAGTTCATGGTTCGCCTCTTGGGGAAGAAGATGGTTTAAGAGCCAAAAAGAGTTATGGATATAAAGGAGCAGAATTCTTTGTATCACCAAAAGTCTATGATGATTTTAAAAATAGCTTTATCAAAAGAGGTAAATTAGCCTATAAAGAATGGGAAGATAAATATGATAGATTTAAGCGCAATTATAGTGAGTTAGCCACCAATTTTGAAGTGATGATGAATAATGATTGCGCAAGTTTAGTCTTTGATAAGATTCCTCTTTATAAAGATGATTTTAAAGAAGCTACAAGAGTAACATCTGGGAAGATATTAGAATTATTATATAATCGTATTCCTTGTTTAGTAGGTGGAAGTGCCGATGTTACTTCTTCTTTAAGAACAAAGATAAAGGGATCAATAGATTTTTCTATTGATCATCGTGAAGGAAGATATATTAATTATGGAATTCGTGAATTTGCTATGGCTTCTATACAAAATGGCATATTGCTTCATGGTGGATTAAGATCATATATCGGTTGCTTTTTAGTCTTTTCGGATTATTTAAAACCCGCGATAAGAATGGCAGCTATGTCATCATTACCTGCGATATATGTTTTATCTCATGATTCTATAGCTCTAGGTGAAGATGGGGCTACCCATCAACCTATAGAACAACTTGCTATGTTAAGATCAATACCTAATATAGAAGTATATAGACCATGTGATGCGCGAGAAGTCGCAATGTCTTATCAAAATGCCTTTAGACAAAATAAATATCCTGTTTGTATTATCTTATCACGACAAGATTTACCTTTGATTGGAGGTAGTGATTCTTTAGATATTTATAAAGGTGGATATATAATCTCTAAAGAAATAGGAAGTGAACCTGATGTCACTTTAATTGCGACGGGTTCTGAAGTACAGTTAGCTATAGATGCCCAAAGAGATTTAAGGAGTTTAGGAATTGATGTGCGAGTTGTATCTATGCCATGTAGCGAAAGATTTTTTAAACAAGATCCAACTTATATTTCATCTACTCTAGGTGTTAATTATGAAAAGAGAATGGTTATTGAAATGCTATCTAGTTTTGGATGGCATAAAATTGCCCCCCATGTTATGAGTTTAGATACTTTTGGATTATCAGCACCCATGAAGGATTTATTAAAATATTTTAATTTTACGAAAGAAGAAGTTGTAAAAAGAGTTAAAGAAATTATTTAATATATATAGTTAGCCCGGCACCAATGATTTAATTGGGCTGGAGCAAAGGAGAAATATATGATATTAACTTTAGACCTTGGTAACACCAATCTTTATCTTGGGGTATACCAAGATGAAAAATTAATTGCCACATATAGAACATATAGTGACAAAAGGAAATCTAGTGATGGATATGGAGAGATTTTACAAACCTTTTTAAGCAAGGAAAAATTAAATCCATCCCTATTTAAAGGAGCCATTTTATCAAGTGTCATTCCTTCTTTAAATAGAACCATTGTCCTAGCGGTAGAAAAGATATTACACATATCTTGTATGCAAGTATCACCAAAGATTAAATCTGGGATTCCGCTTCGCATTGATAATCCTTCTGAACTCGGTGCCGATTTAGTATCTGATGCCGTAGGAGCCATAAAAAAATATGGCACTTCTTTATTAATTGTAGATATGGGAACTGCGACAAAGTTTTTAGTGGTAAATAAAGATGGCGCTTTTGAAGGATGTATTATCACTCCAGGAATTAAAACTTCTTTTAGAGCTTTAATTGAAGATACCGCCCAATTAATGGAAATAGAATTTGAAACACCACGTAATTTAATAGGTAAAAATTCTAAAGATTCTTTAAATTCAGGAGCTATTTATGGCACATGTGCTCAAATAATCGAATTAAGAAGAATGATTGAAGATAATTTAGGTTATAAATTAATCCCTATTTTAACAGGTGGTAATGCTATATTAGTTAAAAATCATCTTGAGGATTTCATCTATGATGATCATCTTATTTTAGATGGATTACTAACTATCTATAAGAAGAATAAGAGGGTTTAAATATGAAGAATAAACGTATTAAGATTCAAGAGATCACTCTTGATGCTGCTTTTTTAGCACTTATAATTTTAATGACTTTTACCCCAATTGGCTTTTTATCAATCCCCCCTGTATCGGCCACTTTACTTCATATACCAGTTCTAGTCGGAGCTTATTTATTTGGTAAAGGGAAAGGGGCTATGTATGGTTTATTTTTTGGTTTAATGTCTTTAATAAAAGCTTATCAATCACCAACAAGTATTTTAGATCCTTATTTTCAAAATCCATTTATTTCTGTTTTACCTAGAGTATTATTTGGTTTTTTATCTGGGTTAGTTTTTGAAATAGTTAGACTTCATACAAAAGCAATTAAAGAAAAATTGATATCGGCTTTATTATCTTTTGTTATGACTATGATTCATAGCGTTTTAGTATTTATCTTTTTATATATGTTTTATGCATCCGATATGAATGCTATTGCAGGTGATGCAAGTTATAATTCATATTGGCTATTTGTAGGCTTTATATTATTAACACAATCAACAATAGAAGCTGCTCTTGGGGCCGTTATTGTTCCCGCTTTAAGCTATCCTATTGATCATTATGCTTTAAAAGGGTCTCTTATATCACGTATTTTAGATAGAAAGAAAAAGAAGATGGATAATAAAAAAATAGATACTCCAAGTGACATAAGAGTCGTGGAAGTATCCTTAGATGATAATGAAGAAAAAGATGTTGATATCTATATTAAAAGGGATGAATAATTAGATTTTTATTACTTCTTTATCCAACTCTTCTTTATTTATTTCTTTTATTTTTTGATGTTTTAAATCTTCAGAATAATGTCTATATATCAATTTATGTAAGAGAAAAATATAAGGCATTCCTAGATTTGTTTCAATTAAAGAATTAATGATTAAAGTCATAAAACTTGCTTCATTCATCGGTCTAATACCATTTATTAAAAGGGCAAATTCCCAACCAAATTGCACGGTTATACCGATTAAATTTAAGCGCAAAAGAGGAATTTTATTTCCTTTTTTATTCATTAAATTATATAAAATTAAGCCAAAATAACCTACTAACAAGATAATCGCCATTGCGCCATGATATTGTCCTGTTGTTCTTGAGGTAATAATTGTAGGTTCTCCCCCTAGACTAGATATAGTAGGAACAATTAACCACCAACCAATTATTAATAAAATCCATTCTTTTAGATGCTTATCACGATTTAAGAAAATAAAGATGTAGGCAAAATTAGTGATGCCATAACTTAAAGACATCCATAATAAGACTAAGCCGGTCATAAGTGGTCCTTGTAATTCATTTTGAATATAGATTGTTCTTGAACCACTTATTAAATAAAAATAACCAAAATCAACTATAAAATACAAAATGCCTCCAAAAAGTGACCATAATAGAGTTACATATCTTTTCTTGTAAAATAAAAGATATAAGAAAGATAATATAAATAGACTGTCTAAGATGATGTATAAGACATTAAAGTTTCTCGTGGGAATAATATCATTTGCAAATAACATAAATTTACCTCAATAAGGTGTATTCTAAAAGTTTATAGGGGGTCATAACCTTAAAAGATACCGCAGGTGATATTTTAGCATTATAAGAAAAAATAATCATCATTATTTTTTATTCTCATTAATTATATAAGTAAGTGCGACAATAAGTTTTCTCTATTTGATTATTCATTTATAATCTTTTTAAAGAACTTATAATTTTTATATAACTAGAAACTAGTTTATATGTAGATATTAAAATATATTAAAAACGAGTGAAAAAAACGTGAAAGGAAAGAAACTATGACAAATAAAAGAATAAAAGGGAATAAAGAGATTTTTGCCATTGAATATGAATTTTTTAATGAATCTTGTGAAACTGAGATTGCTCTATATGTAGAAGGTATTAATATTCTTGCCTTTAAAAAGAATGAAAAACTATTAACAACGCGATGGAATATTGATGAACTAGCATTATGGTTAAGAAATTTCATTGATAAAATGAAAGAAGATCCTTTTCCTTTTGATTGTAAAGGATATTATGCAGCTCAAAAAGATGATGATGCTAGAAATTATGATACAGACGATGAAGAAATGTTTGATTGTTATTATCAAAAACTTTATGAATGGAATATTAGACATAGATGGCGCGTGGCATCATCTGGGGCCATTCTTGCCGATGTCTTTTTCCAAATGGTCGGAAATAATGTAGAGATTTCATGGGATAATAGAAGCATGTATAATGATGTTACTTTTTTAAGCTTAAATGGTGGCACAATAGTTTCAAAAGAATATTTTATATTTTGTGTGGATTCATTTTTAAAAGAATATGCCATGCATTGGTTTTAATCTATTCCATAAAGTAGTCTCATTTGACTAATTTTTTAATGATGTAATAGGCACGACATAAATACCATCTTTTCTTTGATATATGGCATTACCTAATCCGCATATCACGCACATAATGGAAGGTATTTTTCCACCTACGGAGGCAATTTTATCTCTAATTTTAATAAGATTAGAGGCAGCATTATCTACTTGATTTGCGCCCAATTTAATCTCAAAAGCACACCATCGTCCATCTTTTAGTTCAATAACCGCATCTATTTCATTATTTGCATAATCTTGATAGTGATATAGTTGTCCTCCAAATGATTCAGCATAAATTCTTAAATCTCTTTCACATAATGTTTCAAATAAGAATCCAAATGTATTGAGATCATTTATTAATTTTGATGGTGTTAAATCTAGTAAATAAGAAGGTATGGAAGGATCACAAAAATGCCTCTTTTCAGCTTGTTTGACGCGAAGTGAAGAGCGAATATTTAAAGAGAATGGTTTTTGATTGTCTAAAAGGTATAAGCGTTCTAAGATGTCTAAATATGTCATAACACTATCATAGTCAAGGGAAGAATTATCGATATCTTCAATATCCCGAGTTAGTTTTTTCATAGTAGCAGTTGTACTTTCATTTCTTGCTAGAGATCTTAATAATAATCTCATTTTATGAATATCATATCTTTTTCCATCTATCTTTTTAGTATCATCTTTTAAAATACTTTCAATATAAGAGTCCATGATTATTTTGATATTATCAAGAGGAAGATTAAGTGCTCCTGGAAATCCACCACGTATTATAAAATATGCTAGATCAAAAAGATTTGCTCCTTTTACTAAAGTAGGAGTAACATTACCATTACATAAATCAAAAAGGGAAAGTATTCCACTTGAATCATTAGATTCATATAGAGACATCGTATGCATGCGAAGTCTTCCAATACGACCAGCACCACTATGAAGTCTATTTAATAATTTTGGAGTAGATGATCTTGTCAAAATAAATTGACCCTTCTTTCCATTACTATCTATCATATATCTAACGGCATCCCAAATAGCATCAACTTCTTGCCATTCATCAATTAAACGAGGAGTTTTTCCATCAAGAATAATATCAGGAGACATTTCGGCAAGTCTTCTATTTTGGAAATTGTCTTTAGGATCCATTAATAAGAATTCACTATTCGCGTGATAAGAGGAAATCCAAGTCTTACCACACCACTTAGGTCCCTCAATACAAATAGCCCCAAAAGTGCTTAAAGATTTTTGAACCTTATCATCCATAATTCGAGGTCGATACTTTGTTTTATCAACTATTTTATTCATGTTTAGTGTTTCTCTTTATTACTAATTTTAGCATGGCTTTTAAAATTATAAAGTCCATTCGGCGTAATTCTTAAAATATGTTCGGCATTTTTCAACATTTCAATTCGGTATTATTTTTATAAATTATTGAGCAATATTTTGCTTGAAGATTGAGCAACTTTTGTTTTACCATCAATAAAAAAAGCATCCCTAAGGATGCGCGTGAAGATACATTTTGTAATTTTATGAAAAAAATCATAAAATTCGGCCAATTTTTAACGATTTTGGTGGAGCTGACGAGGATCGAACTCGCTACCTCTTGAATGCAAATCAAGCGCTCTCCCAGGTGAGCTACAGCCCCAATGGTCGGGAAAACAGGATTCGAACCTGCGACCCCCTGAACCCAAATCAGGTGCACTACCAAGCTGTGCTATTTCCCGAATTAAGTGGCGCGCCCAGCAAGAATCGAACTCGCAACCTCCAGATTCGTAGTCTGACACTCTATCCAGTTGAGCTATGGGCGCACTTCTTTGAAAAATGGAGGTTCCTAACGGATTCGAACCGATGGTCATTGAGTTGCAGTCAATTGCCTTACCAGCTTGGCTAAGGAACCAATAATCATTTCTCGCATATTAGATTTTAGCAAATGCCAAGCTAAAAGACAACGAGAAATTAATGTTTTCTTAATTTACCGGCGTATTTTAAGAGACAATATTTTACTCGTTTTTTTCTTCATTTTAGGCTATAATTAAAGCATGGAATCACTTTTAACTCTTTATAAAATTGGTATAGGTCCATCTTCATCTCATACTATGGGTCCTCATAAAGCAGCCCTTTATATGGTAGAGCATTATAAAGATGCTTCTTCTTTTAAAGTTACTTTATATGGCTCTCTTGCTTTAACTGGTAAGGGACATCTAACAGATGTAATTTTAAAAAAGACTCTTGGAGAAAATACACCTATTGAATTTGATATACATACAAAAGTTAGCCATCCAAATACTTTAAAAATAGAAGCTATTTATGAAGATAAAATATATACTCATAAATTTATTTCAATTGGAGGAGGAGAAATCGTTTTGAAAGGAGAAAAAATTAAACATAAAGATGTTTATCCTTTTAAAAATTTTTGTGAGATAAAAGAATATTGTTTAAATATTCATTTAGATCTGAGCGATTTTGCCCTTCTTTATGAACCAAATTTGCTTAATGATTTAAAACCCGTTTATGAAGTAATGAAAAAAGCTATAAAAAATGGTTTAGAAAAAGATGGTGAATTACCGGGAAGTATACATACAAAAAGAAAAGCGAAAACTTTATATGAAGTAAAGATAGATAATGAAGATGAAACGAGTTTAAGAACTAGATTAGTATCAAGTTATGCTTATGCTGTAAGTGAAGAAAATGCCTCTGGAGGAATGATTGTAACGGCTCCTACATGTGGCTCAAGTGGTGTCTTACCAGCTTGCTTATATTATTTAGAAAATAAATATCATATCAAAGAAGAAAAGATCATTAGGGCCTTAATAGTGGCTGGAATCGTTGGTAATGTAATACGCACAAATGCCTCAATATCTGGAGCCTATGCGGGATGTCAAGCTGAAATTGGCTCTGCTTGTTCTATGGCTTCTGCCGCTTCTTGTTATTTACTAAATGGCTCAATAGAAGATATTGAGACATCTGCAGAAATGGCTATGGAACACCATTTAGGTTTAACTTGTGATCCCGTTAATGGATTAGTACAAATTCCGTGTATTGAACGCAATGCGGCCGCAGCTTTAAGAGCTTTAGATGCTTCTATAATTGCTCCTTATCTATCTTTAAGCCGAAAGATATCTTTTGATAAGATTGTTAAAACAATGTTAGATACAGGAATTGATCTTAAAAAAGAATATAAAGAGACTTCTTCTGGAGGATTAGCAACACATTATTTTGATAAGTAGGTATAGATAGAAGAACTATAGTAATTAGTAATCCAAGCGAAGCAAATCATTAAATTTTAAGAATAAATAAAGTCAAGTTTTGGGCGGCTTTTGAGACATTGAAATGACTAAAAAATGTGGTAAACTATTGATATAGGCAATCAATTATTATTAATCTTCTAAATTTATTTTATTTTCATACGAACGTAATATATGGAGGTCAAATGAAAAAAATTCTTCTCTGTTTTTTAGCTCTATTTACTTTAAGTGGATGCTTTAAACGATATAAGTACCATTGGAATGAAGGACTTTATTATTTTAAAAATGCCTATTTTATTTTGGATGAAGATAGAAAAGAGGAAACAACATACGAAATTGAAGATGGATATCTTGAAGTATCAATTATTGATGCACAAACGTATTATGATAGTGATGGTTTAAATACAGTTAAATCGCATCTTCCAGATGAAAACGGGAACTATTTTTTTTCTTTAAATCTTAAAATAAAATTTAAAGATTATAGTTACTGGGATGTTGAGTTACATGATCAAAAAGATAGAATAGAATATCCAGATTCATATATTTTTCTTATGAAGATTGATAATCAAGAGATAAATTGCTCAATTCCGATGAAATTCATGTTATTTGTCGATAATTTTGATATAACTCCACATAGTGATCAATGTTGGATAAATCATGAACTGTATGAAAATTGTTCTTTTTTATTGAGTTTTTAGAAAGGAGTAAAATGAAAATAAAATTGATAATTGCAACATTAATGTGCTTAAATTTATCCGCTTTTACAAACGATAATTTTGGACTACGCATTAATGAAGATATTAACGTAACTAAAGAAAAAGTTGAGTATAACAATTACGAAAATGTAAACTATAAAGAAAAAAGTGAATTAACTCGATACTATATAGATAACAAAATATTTCCAAGCAGTGTTCCTAGCGATGTTTCAAAAGAACTAAAATATAGTACTGTGGAAAGTCACTTAATTTCACGATTTGGAGGAGATAATTGGGATGTAAGTTTCTCTAAAGATGTAAGCGACGTATATGGAGTAAATCCGACAGAAGTGTACGAATATGATGAAGATATACAAGCCGCAAAATATTTTGCAGGCATAGGTAATAAGTATATTGGATGTGGACCACTCGCTTTATTTTGTCAACTTGATTATCTAGTTCATGGGCCAAAATATTATGAATTAGGATGTGATATTGACTCGACATTTTATCGCCGTAAATTGGCAAAAGAAGTTTTTGAAAGCGTTAATGTAATTGCTTCAGATAGTTTTGTTGGAGAACTTTTTAATGCTCCAGATGGTACATTTACATTTCCAGCTTCTTTTATTAATGGAGCAAATAAAATACTAAGAAACCATAGGCTTTCATATAGTGATTCCGATGAAGAGATGTTTGGTAAGTCTCAAATAACTGTTGAGGGTAATATTGTTCCAAATTTGAGCTTATTTAATGAAAAAATTAATAGTATCAAGGAGTCTATTAATAAAGGAATGCCAGTTATATGGTGGACTTTTGGTGATGCTGGAGAATTTAGTAATCACTATATGAACATATTTGGCTATGAAATGTGGAAATCAAACATTAATGGTGTTACAAAAGAACATTTGATGTTCAAATTGCGTATAAACTGGAATAGGAAAGAAGATGTATATATGGATAGTGATACATTAAATGCGGTTAATGGTGGATTTATATTCTTCAAAGAAACAAGAAAGCATATTGATTTGAGTAGTGACGAAT
>X41_Pika__coassemble_18_pt1 | contig 17094 bp, 16 predicted proteins | sample X41_Pika__metabat2_high_PE_003 | metagenome-assembled genome bin X41_Pika | reverse complement strand
CCATATCTTTTTAATTTATCTACTTCCTTTTTTTTTTTTTTTTTATGATATCCTCATCGCTTCGATTTATGCAATTATACCATATAACAAATAACAAAATTACTTAATTTTATGAATTTTATATAGAATTTATTTTTTCTTATGCAATACTAATTTTTGTTTCAAATGCATTTCAAAAATGAGGCAATTTTACTCCATATAACTCATGTAGTCACATTTTCATAGAAAGTACATACATATTACAAAAAAATCGTAATAATTAAAAAAAGCCCATTTGCAAGTATTTCCATAATATGATATTAATAAATCATGCAAGGAAGAAATACTTGTTTATAGAAAGAGGAATTAAAAAATGGAAGACAAAAATTTAAATGAAGAAGAAATTAGAGATGATTTATTAGATGTTTTACTTGATCATGATAATACTGATCCTATTGTTTTAATGGGAGGAGATGGAAGAAAAATATCTTTTGAACAAGTCGCAGTTATCCCATATGATAGTAACTTATATTGCATCTTAAAACCCCTTGATAAAATAGAAGGTGTTGGAGAAGAGGATGCTATTGTCTTTTTAGTAGATACAGATGAAACTGGCGCTAGCGTGGTTAGAGTTGAAGAAGACATGGAAATAGCCGAGATTGTTTTTGATAAATATTATGATCTTTTAAGAGATGCTCGAAAAAATAATGATCAATAAATATTAAAACTCCTAAACAATATTATTAGAACAATATTATTAAATGTCCAAAAAGCCTAAACATAGTCTTCTTGGACTTTTTTAATATCATATATTTATTTTTACATACTTAATCTTGATTAAGGGCTTTTTCAACCTGTGTTCTAACCTCATTTAAGACATTAGATTTTAGATCTTGATCAATATTTTTAAATCGAACAGTTATTAAGTTTTGATTCTCAACATTAAGGAGATTTGATTGCATTCTGTCATTATAATAAGCAAGAACAGTTTCGTATACATATTCATTACCTATCATTTCCTCTTTCCATTCAAGAATTTCACCATTTTCAACTTTGTCTCTATATACAATTGTAAATAAGACATCATCTGAAAGAGCATATATTACGTAGCTTTCTCTATTATGTAATGAACTACAATGATTTGGATCATGATATTTATATGATCTAATCTTACCTTCATTAATGCAATAATCAGTCCCACCTGTATAGTAACTAATATCTTCAAAAGTCATATTTGGAAAATTTATCTTGATGTAAAAAGGATCTTTATCATCGTAATTTAAATCCAATTGCTTATAATCTTCAACCATTTGTTCATAAGTATCATATTTGTTATTAAATACTCTGATACCACTATTAGTATTACAAGAGCATAAAAGTAATATTTGTAAAGTTATAAATAGCTTCTTTTTTATTTTATTCATTTCATCTTCCTCCTATGCATTATGTAATATCTTCATCATTCCGATGCTGATTCTTCCCTTGTTTCTATCGCCCACAGCACTTGAATGCGATATGAATCTTACACAATAAACATCTTGACTGCTAAAGTTAAATTCAAAGTGATTTTGACTATATCTATTTTGTGATAAACTAACATCTTTTAATAAATCAATATAAGTAACCCAATTCCCAAAAGGATCTCTAACTTGGAAATATGCATAACTGTCAGAAGTTGATAAACTTTCAGCACCACTCCAAAATGAAATATTAAAAGAAATTCTTTCAACAGATTTATTAAAAGAGTATTCTAGATAAGCATCTCCTGCACCACTTCTTCTCGGTGATAAATTGATGTATGTGCCTTCAATATATCCTGTTCTTAATCTGTCTGTTTCAATAGTAAGATCTCCACAATTTATCGTATGAGATTTACTATAGAAAAAATATTGTGGTTCAAAACCATAATCATATGGTCGCAATGTAGTTTCTTCATGTAAGGCGCCACATGGACAAATATATTTATTTGTCGCAGTTGAAAAATAATTATTTGAATGGCAGTGACTTACTTTGCCCTCAAATATTAAGTCAATACTACCGGCACTATAATTGTTAAAAAATCCACTTGAGTAAGTAGTCCATGGTGTTGCAGCAGTATATCCCCATCCAGTATGCACATAAACATATTCATCATCATAAGCGTAAGCCACGGATGAATGTCCATTACCATTAGCAATTACCGGTCTACCAGCATCGATGGCATTTCTGATAACAGACATGGCATGTCCATCCCAAATATCAAGTGGATTCCCTTCAGATGTATTCAAACTATAACTTAATTTGTTTAATTCTAGATATTTTTTTATCATTAAAATTTGATTAAATGTAGTCATGCCGTTGTCTTCTGGATCATCGATAACCAAACTTTTACCAATTTGAACTATAGCATCATGAAAAGCACTAATTCCCTCTTTCATATTATCTACTCCTGGCGATTGTGTAAAAGATGATATTTTATTATCTGTCACATATTGAGATGTGATGCAATCATATTTCTCTTCAACAATATTATCACTAACAAATGTATCATAGTATCCCAGTAATATTTCTGTCGATACTACTGCACAAGTGCCTTTTTGGTTATTTCCATGCATTTCATAAAGGTTTTCAAAATAAAAACTATTTTTGGCAAAATGGACATCTACGGACGGCTTTATATATCGATAATAAGTTCCTGCATCTTTTGACTTATTAGATTTATAGTAAGATGAAACTTTATTATCAATAGTACCACCATTTACAATATTAACAAATGAGTCAGTATCAAGATTATGAAAAGCATATTTAAAATCAAATATATTTTCATTATAGATCTTAAAGTTGGACCGATAATCTACGTATGGAGAGGGTTTATTAAATGAAATTTCATCAATTTTATCATCTTTTTTATCATAAATTAAGTATCCATTAGACCAACTTAATTCATAATAACGATTTTCTCCTGAAAGTGTATATAAATCATCGCAATACAATGTGTTTGAAATGGATAATTCTCCATTTGCTTCTGTAACATTTTGTCCGATTGCATTTGCCATATTAACAAAATCATCATATTGCTTTGTATAAGATGTACCTGATGTAAAACCAGTTATATAAGATAAAGCAGTTAACCCAAGAACAATAACATTGAGCATATAATTTCTCCTTTGATCTTTGATAGTTGCCCCTATTTTACAATATCAAATTAGAAAAAACAATGATGTTCTAGGATTGTACAATAGCTTAATAAACCAATGTGAGTATCTAATAGATTAACTGTTACAAATTAAATTGACATAATCGAAATATATTACCTTGAAATCATCAATTCAGCAAAAATTACAAATGATATTTGCAATGCATTTGCATCAAATATAAATTTTGAGTATAATAACAATGCAAACAAAATATGACAAGGAGGTTATTATTATGGCCAAAGAAAATATGACAATTAGAATGGAGCCAGAACTAAAAGCACAGGCAGCAGCTCTTTTTAAATCTCTTGGATTAGATTTAAGTACGGCAACGGGCATTTTTTATCGGCAAGCACTTAGGTGTCATGGACTCCCTTTTGAGGTCAAAATTGATGAGCCAAATGCTGTTACCTACAAAGCAATGGAGAACGCAGAAAAAGAAGAAGATATGTACGGACCATTTGATAGCATTGATAAACTAATGGAGGCTCTTGATGCTTAAAATAGAGTTTACAGGTCAGTTTAAAAAAGATTACAAACTAGCCATCAAAAGAGGCTGTGATCCAAAAAAACTAGAAGATGTTATCGCGCTTCTAAGAAACGAACAACCATTACCTAAGTCATATAAAGATCATGCTATTACCAATTCTAAAAATTATAAAGGCATGAGGGAATGTCATATAGAGCCTGATTGGTTGCTTATCTATAAAATCGTTCAACAGACTTTAATTTTGCAATTGATAAGAACAGGGACTCACAGCGATTTATTTTAGTATTCTCTCCTTTGACGTGATAAAGCAAGTAGAAATAACATTTACAACCTCAACAAACATGAGGTTTTTTGTGATCTTTCTGCTCTTTATAAAATGAATTTAGAAACTCTTATAAATGCATATAGATACTCTAATAAACTACCCATTTAAATAATCAACGTTTCGTATGAAATTTGTTTAAAATTGTTGATACAGAATTATAAGAATTATATAATGCTAATAGTGTTAACTATTTAGGAGATTTTACATGAAAAAAAGTATATTTTTTACACTCTAAATAATTTATAAAATTAATAAAAAAAGAGTAAAAACTATTGTTTTTTAAATTTTTAACACTTATAGGAGGAATTTTATCACATGAAAGAATTTGAAAGAGTATGTAAAGAATTTGAAGCAATGGATAGTGAAACTTATTATGCTTTACTTTTAGAAAAATCTAAAGTTATTATTCCCGCTTTGTCTGTTATTACTGTTGATGGATTAGAAGGCCTTGCAATATATGCTTCTTTTATTCTTGGAGCAATCGTTACAGATGGAAGATTATCATTAGAAGAATATGCTATTTCTTCTCCTTTATTTAAAGCCTTCTTTGGGGAAGAAGTAACCTATAGTGATTGTGAATTCATCGTAAGAAAAATGCGTAGTGAAGAAAAAGAATTAAGAAGATATGTTGATGATATGGTTGATGTTTTAGGTATGCTATCTAATGACTTAAAAGATGACATCATCTTAGTATGCCTTATGATATGTGCTATTGATGGCAAAGTATCATCAAAAGAAAAAAAATGGATTAAACAACTAATTAAATAATAAAGAATAAAGAAAGGAATTTTATATAATGAAAATCCTTAAGTATCTAAATAAACGCGATTGGATTTATACACTTATTGGAGCAGGACTTATCGTTTTACAAGTATGGCTAGAAATCACTATGCCCCAATACACTCAAGAGCTATCTACTGCCGTGGCAGCCGAAAAAATAGTAATGAATGATGTATGGAAAAATGGTGGTTTAATGATAGCATGCGCCGCCGGAAGTATGTTTTCTTCAATTGCCTGCGGTTGGTTTTTTGCCCATATCGCGGCGGATTTTGCACGCACTTTAAGAATAAAATTATTTGATAAGATAACAAGTTTTTCAAGTGAAGAAATAAATCGTTTTTCTACTCCTAGTTTAATAACAAGGACCACTAATGATGTGGTCCAATTACAGATGTTAATTGCTATGGGCTTACAAATGGTTATTAAAGCTCCTACTTTAGCTATATGGGCGATATTAAAAATATCTTCAACTAATCTAGAATGGACTATAGCAGTGGCAATAACGGTTATAACTATTATTGTAATGTTAACTATTATAGTAGGTATAAGTTATCCTAAATTTAAAAAGATTCAAAAGTTAACTGATGACTTAAATGATGTCACAAGAGAAAATATAAGTGGCGTTAGAGTTATTAGAGCATATAATGCGGAAAAATATCGCGAAGATAAATTTGAAAAAGTAAATAATGCGGTGACCAAAAATAACTTATTTACGGCGCGAAGCATGGGCTTTTTAATGCCGGCCATGACTTTATGTATGAGTGGTTTATCTTTATCTATTTATTGGATAGCCGCGATTTTATTAAATGATTTAACGGCTCCGACTTTTAAAGATCTTGTTACGGAAAGAGCGGGGTTAATTGGTGATATGGCTGCTTTTTCTACTTATGCTTTACAGGTTGTAGGTGCTTTTATGATGTTAATTATGATCTTTATTATGCTACCTAGAACTATGGTATCTATTAAGCGTATTAATGAAGTATTAAATACCACTCCTTCTTTAGTTTATAAAGATAATACTCCTACTAGTGATAAAAAAGGATGTATCACTTTTAAAAATGTTTCTTTTGCTTATGCTGATGGAGAAGAAAAATGTTTAGAGGATATTTCTTTTAATATCAATAAAGGCGAAACATTTGCCATTATTGGCGCGACAGGCTCAGGAAAAACAACATTAATTAATTTAATTCCACGCTTTTATGATGTTAATAGTGGAGAAATATTAATAGATGATATAAATGTAAAAGATTATACTCTAGAGGATTTACAACAAAAAATCTCTTTAGCGCCTCAAAAAGCCGCTTTATTTAAAGGTGATATAAAATCAAATATCACTTATGGAAGTAAAGAAGAAGTAAGTGATGATGATATACGTATTAAAAAAGCCTTAAATGTATCAAAATCTGATTTTGTGATGGAATTAGAAAAAGGAATCCATGCGGAAGTGGCGCAGGGCGCTACAAACTTTTCAGGAGGACAAAAGCAAAGACTTTCCATTGCGCGTGCTGTTTTTAAAAATTCAGAAATCATGATCTTTGATGATACATTCTCCGCTTTAGATTATAAAACTGATATGTTAGTTAGGCAGGAATTAAAAGAGACTTTAAAAGGTACCACAGTTATAATTGTTGCTCAACGTATAGGTACAATTAAAAATGCGGACCAAATCTTAGTTTTAGATAATGGAAAAATAGTAGGATTAGGTAAACATGAAGATCTAATTAAGAATTGTCCTACTTATCAAGAAATTGCTCTATCGCAACTTTCTAAGGAGGAATTATAATATGCCTCGACCAAATAGAAATCATAAAAATATGAATAAAGGTAAATTAGATATTAAGTCTTTAAAAAAACTAGCTATCTTTTTTAAGTCTTATTTACCTTTAATAATCTTAGCTACTATTTTTACTATAGGTGGGGCCATTTGTACTATTATTGGTCCATCTAAAATAGAAGACTTAACTACATTATTACAAGAAGGAGTAATGAATCCAACTGGTATTGATTTAGATGCCTTTGTAGAAATTTGTATCACTTTAATAATCATCTATGCTATTGGAGCATTTGTTAGCTATATAAGTCAACTTATAATGGCTACTGTTACCCAATATAGTTCAAGAAGATTAAGATCTGAAATTGATAATAAGATAAATAGAGTTCCTTTAAATTATTTTGATACAACTACCAAAGGTGATTTATTATCTCGAGTTACAAATGATGTGGATATTGTTTCACAAACTCTAGGTTCATCTATTGCAAATCTTGCCAGTGCTCTTGCTTTATTTATCGGTGTCATCTATAAGATGTTTGAAACAAATTGGATTTTAGCTTTAGTAACCATTGGTACTTCTTTATTTGGCTTTATGTTTATTGGTATAATACCTGCGAAATCACAAAAATACTTTGTCAAAAAACAAATAGATTTAGGTATATTAGAAGGTCAAATAGAAGAAGTATATACAAATCATAATGTAGTATCTTCTTATCTTGGAAAACCTTATGAAGTTAATAAATTTAAAAAGATTAATGAAGATTTATACGTCGATAATACAAAATCTCAATTCTTATCGGGCATGATGATGCCAATTATGAACTTTGTCGGAAATCTAGCTTATGCTTTAATCTTTATTGTAGGAGTCGCTTTTATTGTAAATGGTAATAATGCCGTTAATTTAGGAACAATTATGGCTTTTGTATTATATGCAAGATTATTCTCTCAACCCCTATCAACATTTGCCCAATCAATGACTTCTTTACAACAGACATCCGCGGCTTCTAGGCGTGTATTTGAATTTATTGAAGCCGAAGAATTAGAAAATGAAGATTATAAAACTACTTTATTACCTGCTATTAAAGGAGATGTGGAATTTAAAAATGTGAAATTTGGTTATCTACCAGATAAAACTATTATTCATAATTTCTCGGCCAAACTTAAAGCTGGACAAAAGGTCGCAATTGTTGGTCCTACAGGAGCTGGTAAAACAACAATTGTAAATCTTTTAATGCGCTTTTATGAATGTGAAGGAGATATAACTATTGATGGGGTGTCCACTAAAGATTTAAAAAGAGAAATAGTACATAATCAATTTGATATGATCTTACAAGATACGTGGTTATTTAAAGGTACTATAAGAGAAAATTTAGTCTTTAATCAAGATGATGTAGATGACGAAAAACTTGATAAGATCACAAAAGCTGTAGGCTTAAAACACTTTATTAAGGGTTTACCTTCTGGTTATGATACTCTACTTGATGAATCTTTAAATCTATCTGAAGGTCAAAAACAACAACTTACGATTGCTCGAGCTATTGTAAAAGATTCACCTTTATTGATTCTTGATGAAGCGACATCCTCAGTTGATACAAGAACGGAATTAACCATTCAAAGAGCCATGGATAAATTAACCGAAGGAAGAACTTCTTTTGTTATTGCGCATCGTCTATCAACTATTAAAAATGCTGATATAATTCTTGTTATGAAAGATGGAGATATTGTAGAACTTGGTAATCATGAAGAACTACTTGCTAAAGGTGGCTTTTATGCCGAATTATATAATTCCCAATTTGCGCAAGTATAAAATATTTATCATTAAAAAAATAAGTGTCTAGGTGATAAACTTAGGCACTTTTTTATTCTTAAATATTATTTTATTTATGCGTAGTTCAGCTTCTAAAAAATATTCTTCATAAGCTTTAGTAAGCATCTTATTATATTCTTGTTTTTCTTCTTCATTTTGGGGCTTATTAAATAAATATGCTCCATTAACTTTCCAACTATTAAATAGACCTATTTTAATCGCATTGTTAGGGCATAAATGGGCACATCTCATACACATTAAACACTTATTACCAAAATGTAATTTATCTTTTTAATTTGTAATATTCTTCGTTTTAAATGACATTAAAAAAATATGGGTCAGTTATAATACAAAATATGGGTCAATTATATTGATAAATGTCGGTCAGTTTGCTAAAATAACTAAGGAAAACATAAGGAGATAATGAATATGCCTATAGATAAAAAGGAATATAAAGAAAGAATAGTAGATAAAATAATTGAAAAATATCTTCATATTTTTGGTGCTATTTCTATAGAAGGTCCTAAGTGGTGTGGCAAGACATGGACATCTTCATATCATTCTAATAGCGAATTTTTAGTTGGAGATCCAACTAGTAACTTTTCTAATCGCTTACTTGCCGAGACAGAACCATATCTAGTTTTAGAAGGTGCAACTCCTCGTTTAATAGATGAATGGCAAGAAGTACCTCTTCTATGGGATGCGACAAGAATGTATGTTGATAAAAAATCTAAAAAAGGACTTTTAATATTAACAGGTTCATCTACTCCTGTTAGTAAAGGTATCCTTCATAGTGGTGTTGGAAGAATTAAAAGCATTAAGATGAATACGATGTCTTTATATGAATCTAATGATTCAAGTGGAGATATATCTTTAAAAGATTTATGCAATCATATCTTTGAACCTAAAATATTAAAAGATACTTCTTTAAATAAACTTACTTATCTTATTGCGCGTGGTGGTTGGCCTTCTACTATTAATATAGATATAAATGATTCTTTAGAAGTTGCCTCTAATTATATGGAAAATGTCTTAAAAGAAGATTTAAGAAAATTAGATAAAGATATTGATTATAATGAACATAAAGCACGATTAATTCTTAAATCACTTGCCAGAAATGAATCAACAACTGTTTCTAATCAAAGTATTCTTAATGATATTATGGAAAATGATTCCACATCTATTAGTAAAAATACTTTAGTTAAATATTTAGATGCTTTTAAGCGCATGTTTTTAATTAATAATCAAGAACCATATGCTCCAAATATAAGATCATCTTTAAGAGTAAAGCAAATGGAAAAAAGACATTTTATAGATCAATCTTTAGCCTGTGCTTTATTAAATTTTACCCCTAAAAAGATGATGAGTGATTTAAATACCATGGGTTTTATGTTTGAATCATTAGTCATACATGATTTATCTATATATGTAAGTGCTATAAATGGTAAACTTTATCATTATCAAGATTATAAAGGTAATGAAATAGATGCCATAATTGAACTAGAAGATGGCTCATGGGGAGCAATTGAAATAAAATTAGGTTTAAATAGAGCCGAAGAAGGAGCAAAAAACTTAATTAAAGTATGTGATGATATTATTAATAATGGAGGAAAAGAACCATTATTTAAATGTGTTATATATGGTGTTGGCAATTTAGCGTATCAAAATAAAGATGGAGTTTATATCTTCCCTATAACGGCTTTAAAAGATTAAATCTAAAGGAGTATTAAAATGAGTCAAATAATAAAAGAAATCAAAGTTAAAAGTGTTCTTACTAAATCTAATTTACCAGTCGCCGATTATTCTGTTAATCCTTATGTAGGATGTGCTCATTCTTGTAAGTATTGTTATGCTTCTTTTATGAAAAGATTTACCAATCATTTAGAACCTTGGGGTGATTTTATAGATATTAAATATTGGGAAGATATTAAAAATAAAGAAAAATATAAAGATAAAGAACTATTTATAGGTTCGGTTACTGACCCTTATCAACCACTTGAAAAAATCTATCAAAGAACTAGAACCTTATTAGAGGAACTAAAAGGCCTTGATTGTATGATTAGTATATCCACAAAATCGGATTTAATACTTCGTGATATAGATTTACTTAAATCTTTTTCTAAAGTAAGAGTATCTTTTTCCATAAATACTTTAGATGATAACTTTCAAAAAGAAATGGATAGAGCAAGTAGTATAGAAGATAGACTTAAAGCTATGAAGATTCTTTATGATGAAGGAATAAGAACTACTTGTTTTATATCTCCTATATTTCCAGGTATTACAGATATTCCTTCTATTATTAATAGAGTAAAAGATCAATGTAATTTAATATGGCTTGAGAATTTAAATCTTCGCGGTGATTATAAAGCTCGCATCTTAAAATGGATACATGAACATCATCCCGAATTAGATGAACTATATGATGCTATCTATAATAAAAATGATCGAAGCTTTTGGAAGCATTTAGATGAAGAAATAAGAAATTATACAAAAGATAATAATCTTTTATATGTTCGTAATGATGATTCTATAAAAAGGCCTTTTAATGAACCTCCACTTGTTGTTAATTACTTCTTTCATGAAGAAATAATTCCTTCCGCAAAGAAGAAGAAAGAAAAAGAATGAGTTGACCTTTTATTTTAACTATTAATCACTTTATCTATAAAAGAAATTCTTTATATTTCTATTTAAGTCTATCTCAAATTAAATTTTTGCGACAATGGCACGAATCTCATTTTGCATAGTTAATGACTTTGCTTGATTACCAATAGCCTTTACAATCCCTAAATCTTTAGCACCCATATGTCCAATAATCGCATCTTTATAATTTGCAATGGCCGAATTAAATCCACCTCCTGCTGCCGTTAGTAAAAGAGCTGCTTTTTTTATTTTTGGTAATCTTTCAAAAGCATAAATCCTTTCAATGGCACAATGAGTTTGACCAGATAGTGAATAATAATAAATAGGTGAAGCAATAACTAACATTTCGCACTCTCGCATGAAAGGATATATTTTTTGCATATCATCTTTTTGTATACAATTCCCATTTAAGGTAGTTCGACAAGCATCACAATTTTTGCAGCCACGAATATCCATATTCCCAATTTGAAAAATAGTTACACGATGCCCTTTTTTTTGGGCCTCTTCGACAAATATATTTACTAATGTAGATGTATTCCCATATGGACGTGGACTTCCATTTAATACTAAAATATTCATAAGTTTTTATCTCCTTTTTTAGAAAATAGAACAAAAGATAACTTTAAAGTTAAATGAAATATATAATTATTTATAAGTATTGAAGAAAACACTTATATAATAATCTATTTACTTTAAATATTCTTTAAAGAAGGCTTCAATTTTATCAAATGGAATAGCATTTTTATTACCACCATCATATAAATCGGTATGACTTGCATTAGGTATAACTAAAAATTCTTTATTATCTTTGTATTTACTACCTTTAATCATATTTTCATAAGCATCACGGCCAAAATAGAAAGAATGAGCTTTTTCTCCATGCATTATTAAAACGGCACTTCTTATTTCATTACTATATTGTAATATTGGTTGATTTAAAAATGATTCACACCCGATTATATTCCATCCTCCATTAGAATTTAAACTTCGCTTATGATAACCTCTTTTAGTTTTATAATAATCATAATAGTCTTTTACAAAATATGGAGCGTCATCTGGTAAAGGATCAACTACTCCTCCACCTAAAGTATATTCATCCTTTTTTAAATCAATTAATCTTTGTTCACACATATTTTTTCTTTTTAAATATCGCTCTTCTTCACTATCTTCACTATCAAAATATCCTTTAGAGTTAACTCTAGCCATATCATACATTGTTGAAGCTAAAGTAGCTTTAATTCTCGTATCTAAAGAAGCGGCATTTAAAGCTAATCCTCCCCAACCACAGATACCAATAATACCTAATTTATTAGGATCTACTAGTTCGTGTAATGATAAATAATCAATCGCGGCCATAAAGTCTTCTGTATTGATATCAGGAGAAGCCATAAAGCGCACATTACCTCCACTTTCACCTGTAAAAGAAGGATCAAAAGCTAAAGTAATAAATCCTCTTTCGGCCATATTAATAGCATATAAACCTGCACATTGTTCTTTTACCGCTCCAAAAGGTCCACATATTGCTAAAGCCGCTAATTTATCTTTTACATTTTTAGGTATATATAAATCTCCTACTAAAGTAATACCATAACGATTTACAAATGTTACTTTAGAGTGCTTTACTTTATCACTTAAAGGGAATGTTTTATCCCAAATAGAGGTTAAATTTAGTTTTTCTTTTTTAATCATATTTTTATCTTCCTTTCTTTATTTTTCAAATCTAATTTTAGTTGATAAATTATATAATCCATGTCATCAACTCTTTTTTGACTTTCATGCATCTTATCAAGTAGATCTATACGACATCTTTTTAAATGTAATATGAGTTCTTTTAAGTTATCTTTTTTAATTAAATTATCCGCCTTTTCAACATCTTCTTTTAGACACCCTATATCATTCATAATAGTTAATAAATCATCTCTTAAGTCATTCATCATATCCCCCAAAAAGAAATATTTTATTTCTCTATTTATAGTATAAGAAATTGTAAATACTATTGCGAATAGTTATAATGAATATCATGATATGCTTTTTTTGCATATCATAAATGGAGATTATAATTATGGAAATACGTAGTTTAAGATACTTTCTAACTATAGCTAGAGAAGAAAATATGACAAGAGCTTCAGAAATTTTACACGTTAGTCAACCCACTTTATCAAAAACTCTTAAATCACTAGAGGATGAATTAGGTAAGAAATTATTTATAAGACATAGTTTTAGTATTTCTTTAACAGAAGAAGGAATATTACTTCGTAAAAGAGCCGAAGATTTAATTACAATGGTCGATAAAATAACAGATGAATTCATCTCTTTAGATGATATAAAGGGTGGAAATATCTACTTCGGCCTAGCGGAATCTTATCAAATTAGATATTTAGCTCATTTTATTAAAGACTTTAAAAAAATATATCCTAAACTTAGATATCATATTACAAGTGGAGATACAGAACTTGTAAGTGAAAAATTAGATAAAGGTATCTTAGATTTTGCCGTTCTAGCAGAACTCCCAAATACTAATAAATATAATTATCTATGCTTCCCATCTTCAGATATTTGGGGACTAGTAATGTTAAAAGATGATCCTTTAGCAAATAAAAAAGAAATATCTTTTGATGATTTAATTAATTTACCTTTATTTTGTTCTGAACAAGGATGGAATAGTGATATATCTTCTTGGTGTCATAATAGAATTAATGAATTACATTTAGAGGGTTCATTTAGATTATCTTATAATGGCTCTTTATTTGTTTATGAAGGACTTGGATATCTATTAACTTATGATCATCTTATAGATACAAGTAAAGATAGCAAATTAGTATTTAGACCATTAACTCCAATGCTCAAAGCTAATATGTATTTAATTTGGAAGAAGAATCAAATATTTTCTCCCATAGCTCAAAAATTTTTAATAGAAGCTAAAAAGCATTTCTTATCTAATAACTAAGGAAAATCATTTATATTGACACTCGATATATATTGAGGTACGATATATTTAAGCATTTCGAAAATGTTCTACCCTAAAAGTAGGATATTTAGGTTAATTAGAATATTTAAACTAGAAGCAAATTAGTTATTGATTGAGGATATAGAGCATGATATTTATCTGTTACGGACATGATGACCATGAAAAATTGATTAAACGTTTCGCAGAGGATTTAATGAAAGCTGGTTTTGAGGTTTGGGTTGATTATAATGCTATATTTGGTTCTAGTTTATGGGAAGAGCAAATTGAAAAAGGAATTACTGAATCATCTACAATAGTTGTATTTATGACGACACATTCCATGAGACGACCAAATGGATATTGTTTAGATGAAATAAGTTATGCACGCATGCTTAATAAAACAATAATGCCTATTAAAATTCAAGATGTTGCTCCTCCAATTTCCATTGCTCGCGTTCAATGGATTGATATGAGTAACTATGTTGATACTAGTGGTGATATAAATGAAGACTATTATAAAAAACAAATAGATAATGTCATAAGTATTTTAAAAGGAGAATCTAGTCTTTGCTTTGATAATGATGGTCAATTTCTACTAAGTCATGTTTTAAATCCCCTTGATAATGAAAGTTATATTCTTTCGATAAAACGATTTTATGGGCGAAAATGGCTTTTTGATCAATTTGAACGATGGTTAAATTCAGGTGAAGAATCAAGAGTTTTTTGCATAATTGGGCAAGCCGGTTCTGGTAAGACTGCTTTTGTTTCCAAACTATGTGAAACACATAGTTCTGTCGCAGCAATTCACTTTTGTAGATATAATAATGATGAAAGAGCCAATCCTAAACGTGCAATTACTTCACTTGCATATCATTTAAGTACACAATTAAAAGAATTTAGAGAACAATTATTGCGCTTAAACGATTTAAATAATTTACAAGAAAAGGATGTGCATAGATTATTTGAATACCTTTTTATTGAACCATTACAAAAAATAGGAACTCGTCAAGAAAAAATAGTCTTAATAATCGATGCTCTTGATGAAGCAACAAAAAACATGCGTAATGATCTCGTGGACTTAATCGTATCCGATTTTTCTAAATTACCTAGTTGGCTCAAATTTGTAGTTACAACTCGTCCAGAAGTTGATATTGAACGTAAATTAAAGCCTCTAAAACCATTTGTCATTGATAATAGTTCCTCATCCAATTTAGAAGATATACGTGGCTTTTTAGCAACTAATCTTGCACCTTATTTATTAAAAGTCAAACACTCTGATGTACTTTTAGATGCCATATTAAAAAAATCTCAAGGAGTTTTTTTATACGCCTCTGAAATTGTTAAAGCGGTGGAAAGTGGTATGTTACGCATTGAAGACGCCTTAAATTTCCCTGAAGGACTTTCTAATATTTATATCAATTATTTTGAAAGAATGTTTGTGATGAATACATCATATGATTACAAAAGAGATATTCGCCCTTTAATGGAAGTCATTGCCGTTAGTCTTGAACCACTTCATGAAGATATTATCAAAGACATATTAGAAATGGATGACTATGACTTTGATGACATAAAAGAATATATTCATGTTCTTTTTCCATCTGAAAGAGGATTTATAGAGCCATTACACAAGAGTTTAAATGACTGGATTATAGATCGAACAATAAGCGGACAATTTTCAATTAGTGTTAAAAAGGCCCATGAGCGACTAGCAAATTACTTTTATAAATTATATAAAGATAAGAAAGACACTCCTTATATAACTAAATATTTAGCAAAGCATTTAATAAGATCTAATTATATTGATTATGCCACTGAAATCTTAATGGATGAAAATATGCTTGAAAAGAAAATCAAATTACAAGGACAAGATTCGGGAATAAGAGAATATATAAATGACCTTGCTGAACTTGAGGATATTTCACATGATAATTGTTTAAAAATATTGCTTTCTCCTTGTTTTATATCCTTATTCCGAAAAAATCGTCGATATCTATATAATGCAGGATTATATTTTAAACTCAAAGATATTGGATTTGATGAAATCCTTCTAGAATATAAAAAGCTAGATATTGAGGTTCTCGTGGGATGTGTTAATTATTTATATATTACGGAAAGATATGAACAAAGTGAGCTTTTAGCGCGAAACATTACAAATAACACCTTCGACGTTAAATATAATAGCCTTATTTCTGAAGTAGAAAATGAAATAGCTCTAAGCTCAAGAAAACTTGTTCAATTTGATCTAGCCTTAAAGCATTGTCAAAACGTTTTTGAATATGGAAAAAATAATCATGATTATTATGAACTTGCCTTAGCCCATCAAACAATTGGTAAAATATATTATCACCGCTGTAAGTGGGATAACGCATATGATGAACTTTGTAAAGCAGTGCACTTACTAGAAGAGTCTATCCCTCTTACAAGCGATGTTAATTACATTAAGATGTTACATCTTTATGTTGCCGCTTTTGAACGAGAAGTTGCTCTTGCCATGGTTTGGAAAATGAATGTCCCACTTGCTAAAGCTCATCTTGCTCATGCAGGACAAATTTATGATCAACTAAAATATATTGATCGTTATCACATAAGATATCTTTATGTAAGTATGTTTGCGGAAACCGTTTTAGGTAATTATGAATATGGTATTGATCTTTATCCTGCACTTTTAAAAGAAGTAGTAAGTAAATATGATAAATGTCAAATTGAATTTTATTATGCTCTATTACTATATTTAAAAAATGATATAAAAGAAGCAGAAATACATATTAATAAAGCTGAAGAAATAGTTTCTATGATAGATGCTAAAATTGAATCATCTGTTATTACATTATTAAAAAATATAATCTCTAATCATACTAGCGAAGAAATCAATTTATGGATTAGTGAAATAAAAAATATGGATATCCGCAAGTGGACAAATTTTGTATATGGTTTCATTAGCCATCTAAAAGGCGATAAAGGAAAATGAAATACAAATTAATTGCGGTGGATATGGATGGCACCCTACTTGATGACAATAAAAATATCTCCCCATTAACAATAAAAGCAATTCAAAAAGCAGAATCAATGGGTATTATTTTTACAATATCTACCGGTAGACCTATTATGGGAGTTGAAAAATATAATCAAATACTTAACCTTAAGTCTCCAATAATAACTTATAATGGGGCAGCAATTGT
>X41_Pika__coassemble_17_pt1 | contig 17162 bp, 14 predicted proteins | sample X41_Pika__metabat2_high_PE_003 | metagenome-assembled genome bin X41_Pika | reverse complement strand
CTTCTATTTGATTTAAATAGCAAAGAAAAAATTAATGTATTAGAGAATATAGAAGATAATATCTCTAATCTAGAAAATAAAGAATTAAAGAATAGATATAATGCCTCTATAAAAGAACATTTAGCGTCTTTAAAAGAAAATGCATCTTTAGTTAAATTATGTAAATCATGTGCTTTAGATATATCTAAAAAACAACTTGTTTTAATGCCTTTTGTACAACGGCTTGATTTAAGACCATGCTCTTTATGTGGTCTTAATAATAGTTTTGATTATCATGTTTTTCAAAATAAATAGATTATAAAATATTTATAAGCGTAAGTAAATAGACGTTTTAGCTAACGAGTGTCTATTATATCCTTCAAAATGCATACGTTTATTGACAAAGAAATCTTTAGACACTATGATTATTATGATTCTTCAAGGAGAACTTAATGAAAATACTTAATTACTTCCAAGGAGAACGCATTATAAATAAAAGCGGAATTGGAAGAGCAAGAAGACATCAAAGAAAAGCGTACGATCTTGTAAAACAAGATTATACCATAGATAAGCGCGATAAATTCGATATGGCTCATATCAATACGGTATATGGCAAAAGCTATAGGCTATTAAAAAAATGTCATAAGAAGAATATACCAGTCATTGTTCATGGGCATTCCACATATGAAGATTATTGTAATTCTTTTGCGTGCTGGAAATTATTTAGGGGCTGGTTTTATCATCGCTTAAGAGTTATATATTCTAATGCTGATGCCATTATTACGCCTACTGAATATTCGAAAAAGCTTATTGATTCATATGGTTTTAATGTACCTATTTATGCTTGTTCTAATGGTATTGATTTAGATGAATTTTCTTATTCTCAAGAGAAAGTAGATAAGTTTAAAAAGCTATTTAATATCAAAGAAGGACAAAAATTAATTATAGGAGTAGGAATGCTATTCCAAAGAAAAGGTATACATGATTTTATCGAAATAGCGCGTCACTTCCCTGATATTACATTCATCTGGTTTGGGAATTTATTCCCTTTATTTAGAACTCGTTTTATTAAAAAAGCTTTAAGAAAAAAGCCTGATAATGTTATTCTTCCAGGATATATGGATAATGATATCTTAAAGGGAGCTTATCTATGTGCCGATGTCTTTTTATTTCCAAGTTATGAAGAAACAGAAGGAATAGTAGTCTTAGAAGCTTTAGCCTCAAGATGTGTGACTCTAGTTAGAGATATAGGAGTATATAAAGAGTGGTTAAGCGATGGTATTAATTGCTATAAAGCTCATAATAACGAAGAATTTATTGAAAAGATAAAATATATATTAGAAAATCCTCAAGAAGAAATTAAAGAAAATGGATATGAAGTTATAAAGGAAAGGTCATTACAAAAAGTAGGTCAAAAACTAAAAGATATTTATGAAGAAGTATATAAAAACTATAAAGAAAAAAATAAAGTTTGATGCTTACTATCTATAACAAATTGCAACTTTCAATTTAAATTATTGAAACAAAAAAATGCATATGCTATAGTATCTAAGCAGCCAAAATGGAGCAATACTCAAGTTGGTGAAGAGGTACCCCTGCTAAGGGTATAGATCGGGAAACCGGTGCGAGAGTTCGAGTCTCTCTTGCTCCGCCACTTGGATCAGTGGTGTAGCGGTTAACATGTCTCCCTGTCACGGAGAAGATCGCGGGTTCGATTCCCGTCTGATCCGCCAATAAATCGATGCAGGCGTAGTTCAATGGTAGAACTTTAGCCTTCCAAGCTAACTACGCGGGTTCGATTCCCGTCGCCTGCTCCATGATTGTCTTACTAAATTGATACAAGAATAATGTGTCAATTTTTTATTTGTGTACGTCAAAAATTAACACCCTAACGAGGTAGAGCCTTCTAAAGTACAATAACAGGTACAAAGGAGGCTTTTTAAATGGAGAAGCATAAATATTATACAGATCAAGAAAGATACGAGCATTGTAGGAAATGTAGATTCTTTGGTAAGACTTTATCAATTAGCAAAAGCGTTATTACCTAGATATCTTCTTGAGAAGATGGATGATTCCAAAGCCTACTATAAAAAAGTGTAACATGTTACAAAAATTTTTAGTAGGTATTAAAAGTTCGTGTATGCTAATAAATAAGGCAATCATAGAAGATTAGTCCATTCGATTTGATGAGGATTTTATAATTCTTTTGGTCACCAGATTTAACAAATTTAATGAACTTTTTAATCCTATGGGAGGGATATCTTATTTTCTTTCTATTTGTTGTATAGGAAAAGTATTTATTGGGATTGCGCTAATCCAATGGGCGTGACCTCATCACATTTTTATTTTTAAATAATATTACATTATTATATTGAAATTAGTACGAATGAATCATCCTCATTATATTTATTTAAATTAATGGTTTATTTGTTATTGATGATGTCAAGATAATATGTAAGTTTGCATTTTTGGCATGCCCAATGAACAAATATAGAATAAAAGGCATTATCCATAGATATCCACTTGAAAAGAAGGCTGGTTTCAAAGTATACTATAAAAAAGTGTAACATGTTACAAAAATTTTTAGTAGGTGGTGAAGATTTATATGGAAATTAATAGAGATGTATATCTAGAGAAGTTAATTTTACGTCGAAATAATGGAATGATAAAAGTTGTGACTGGACTACGTCGTGTAGGGAAATCATATCTTCTATTCAATTTGTTTAAGAATAATCTTTTAGAAAATGGTGTTGATATCAAACACATCATTTTAATAAATCTAGATGATGTAAACAATGTAAAATATTGGGAACCGCAGGCTTTATATAATCATATTAAAGATCAGATTGTTGACGAAAAAATCTATTATGTACTAATTGATGAAATTCAATTTGCAGAGAATTTTGAACTGGTTTTGAATAGCTTACTTCATCTTGGAAATGTCGATATCTATGTTACTGGTAGTAATGCGAAACTATTATCTAGAGATATTATTACTGAATTTCGCGGAAGAGGTGACCAAGTGCACTTATACCCACTATCATTTAAGGAGTTTTATGCGGCTTTTGGAGGAGATAAGGCGAGTGCTTTTACGCAATATTTGGCATATGGAGGATTACCTCAAATTTTCAAGATGTCATCTCACGAACAAAAAAAATCATATCTAGAAAATTTATTTATAGAAACTTATGTAAAAGATATTGTTAATCGAAATAATGTAAAAAATGATAGCGATTTAAACGAATTATTAAATATTCTTTCTTCTTCAATTGGGAGTTTAACAAATCCCCATAAGTTAGCCAACTCGTTTAAAAGCATCAAAAAAAGTAATATTTCTTCCATTACAATTGATAGATATCTTGAATACTTTATCGATAGTTTTTTAATTAATTGCGCATCTAGGTTTGATATTAAAGGCAAAAAATATATTGGTACTCCACATAAATACTATTTCACGGACTTAGGACTCCGCAATGCTAGAATTAATTTTCGTCAAACTGAAATCACTCATTTAATTGAAAATTTGATTTACAATGAGTTAATTATAAGAGGATACAGTGTTGATGTTGGGGTCATTAATTATGTAGAAAGGACTGAAACTAGTAGCACTATGAGAAAACAATTTGAAGTTGATTTTGTATGTAATAAATATGATGAACGATTATATATTCAATCTGCATATACTCTTTCTGATTCAATAAAAGTTATGAAAGAAGAAAGATCATTATCTAAAATAAATGATTCGTTTCGAAAAATCATTATAACTTCTGATCCAATCATTAGTCATTATAATGAGCATGGATTTTATCTTATGAATATCTTTGACTTCTTATTAAATGACGAGAGCATCAAATAATAAGATTAATAATCTTTTACGTCCTAGTTAGGGTGGGAAAGTATCTCATTTTTTAGTCGCATATACCCATAAAAAAAGATTTGATAAAAGCACCAAATCCGTTATTTTTTGGTGACCAGTACGGGATTCGAACCCGTGAATGTCGCCTTGAGAGGGCGATGTGTTGAACCGCTTCACCAACTGGCCGTGTCACGTGGTTATTAAACCACGATTAAGCTAATAATTCAAGTATTCTTGAAATTCTATGGCAAACTTCCTCTCTACCTAATACTTTTAAAACACAATATAGATTTGGTGATTGTCTTGAGGTCGTTAAAGCAATACGAATCATTTCAGCGACATCACCTACATGACCTATATATTGCTCCTTATTAGCTTTATATGTTTTATTATTCTCGGCGAAATTATGTCTTTTGCCAAGTTCTTTTAAATTATTAAACCATGTTTGTTCATCAACATCATAATTTAATGTATCTTTAAATTCTTTTAAGACATCTTTAATAACATCTTTAGGAAAATTAGGATTAAAAGGTAAAGGATTATTATTTAATAATTGTTCATATTCATCTTTATAAAAGAAAGCATTTTTAGGATAGATTTCCGAATATTTAACATAATCTTTTCGCGGATTTTCTTTTTCTCTTTCAATATTTACAATCTCTTTAAAATAAGAAGGATTATTTAAAAGAACACTTTCAAGTTTTGTATCATATCTATGTGCATATTCTAAAGTCTTTTCATATACTTCTTCTTTTGTTAATCTAGCAATATATTCTTTGGATAGATTTTGTAATTTTGATAGATCAAAAAGGGCTCCATCAAGCGACATCTTATTAAAACTAAAAGCAAAATCATCATATGATTTATCCATATTTTGAGCATGCCATTCTTCATAATTACTATTCGCAATTGTAAATAGATATTCTAGGATTGCTGCTTTAGGATATCCTTCACTTAATAAAATAGATACAGAAGCTTCTTTATCTTTACGCTTAGATAACTTTCTTCTTCCTCCATTATCTAATTTCATGATGCTAGGTAGATGCGCATAATGAGGTGTTTCCCAACCCATAGCCTTAAATAATTCTAGATGAATTGGTAAAGAGGCTAACCACTCTTCACCTCTTGTTACAATTGTTGTTCTCATGAAGTGATCATCAACAAGATGGGCAAAATGATATGTTGGCAAACCATCAGATTTATAAATAACGATATCTTGATCATTTTCGGATAGAATTAAATGACCTCTTATTAAATCATCAACTTCAACCTTCTGTTCATGATAACCATTTGATTTAAATCTAATAACAAATGGTTCCCCATTTTGAATTCTTTGATATGCTTCATCTATACTTAGATTTCTACAACGAGCATATTGTCTATAATATCCAGGAATAACATGATTTTTTTCTTGAGTTAAACGTAAGGCATCTAATTCTTCTTTTGAACAAAAGCAAGGATAAGCTCTTCCTTTTTTAATTAATTCTTTAATTACCACTTTATAAATATCCGCGCGATGGGATTGAATATAAGGTCCATAATTTCCTATTTCTTTGTCCCCTAGATAGCCTTCATCAGGATTTATATCAAATAGAGATAATTGATCAAGTAATTCTTTTCCAGATCCTTCAATTTCTCTTTTTGTATCCGTATCTTCAAGACGAATATAAAATATACCACCTGATTGATGGGCAACTTTATAACCTACAAGGCTTGTAAATAAAGATCCAGTATGTAAAAAGCCTGTAGGAGAGGGCGCGAAGCGGAGTACTTCTGCTCCTTCTTTTAAATCTCTTTTAGGATATCTTTTTTCTAAGTCTTCAATAGTTTCTTTTACATCCGGAAAGATTAAATCCGCTAAATCAATTGTATTCATATATTCCCCTTTCTACTTTAATGGTTGGATAAAGAATTTGCCATATACATTTTGTACAAGTAATACCGATACAAAGGCATCTTTATCAATTTTACGAATGACTTTCATCGTTTCTTTTACTTCTCCAAAAGAGATATCCATATATATAATCTTTTTAGGATTACCATGATATGCACCTTTGGCATCTACTACCGTACATCCATGCGGTAAGTTTTGAATTAAGATTTGAGCCATATCATCACGAGTTGTAATGATTTGTAATTGTAGTTTTCTATTTCTTAAACATAGAGTATCTATGACTTTAGATGAAGTAAATAAATAAACAATTGTATATAAGGCTGTCGAAGCATAACTTCTAAAATCAGATAAGAAAGTAAAGGAAAGAATAATCAGCGTATTTACTAATAAGGAATACTTTCCCATCGAAGAATGCGTCTTAGAAGATATATAAATAGATATGATATCTATTCCTCCTCCTGAATGACCAAGGCGGACCGCTAAAGAGGTAGATAGACCCGATAGGAGTCCAGCAAATAAGGCTCTAGCTAAAAAGTCATCGGTAAATTTAAATATTGTTGTCCAATCCATAGGTATAAAACTAATTAAAAAAGATACCATGATGACATTTATTAAGGAAAATACGGCAAATCTTTTGCCTATTTTAAAGAATGCTAATAAAAATAAAGGTACATTAATGGCAAAATATAGAATAGATAACATTAAATTATGTTGATCAGGAGTAAAAGAAATACCAAATACTTCCAGTAATTTAATAATTACTTGAGATAATCCAGAGGCTCCACTAGAAATTAATGGAGTAATTAATTCATTAGTCTCTGGATTAATAATGCTTGGAGCCACAAATGACCTAAAGCCATAAGCAAATAAAAAGGCCGAAACTAGCGAGCCTAAAAATAGTAAAATATTTTTTATTGTTGCTACTAAATGAGGATGCTCATTTAAATCTTCTTTAATCTTCTCATAACGATTTTTTAACGAATTCATGAAGATAAACCTCTCTAAAACATATATTATTTTAGCAAATAATATAAAATAGTCTAGCAAAATAAAATCGCAACCAAAAAAAGGAGAAAATGAAAAGAAAAAAACGCTATTTCTTTGTTGAAATGAACTTCCTTAAATGCTATCATACTCTTGTTACATTTTTTAGCAAGCGAAGATATTTCGTTAAGAAATGGAGGAACTAAATGAAGAAAATACTCTCAGCCATCGGAAGATTTTTTAAAGCGATTTGGAACTGGATTAAAAATACGGCTTGGGTGCAACCATTATTAATTGTTGGAGCCATCTTTGCTCTTATCATGTCCATACGTCCTATATCTGATTGGATTTCACAAATTACTAATGTTGAAACCACTTCAACTTTCTATAAAGATCATAAAGTAAATTATGATGAACTAATTGAAAAGATAGAAGGCACCAAAGATCAAGAAGATAAAGTTCTTCTTGCCATCTACATTAAAGAAGAAAATGATACTTGTGCACAATGCGTAAGTGCGCAAAAACCTCTTGAAAACTTCTTCTTAGATGATCATAGTGAAGCTATTGATGGAAGAAATTATGAAATAGTCGTTCTTGATATCGCAGCAGATGAATTCACCGAAGGCGAAGTTGAAACAGAAGATTTAAAAGACATCTCTGACCACATTGAAGAATATCGTTTAGATATCGTTTGGAACTATGATATGTCTGATGAATTTAAAGGGGATGCTACTGTTGACGCAAGTGCTGAAGATCCTTTATCAACACCAGCGATTATGCGCTATGAAGATGGTAAATGCGTAGGTATAAAAATGGGTTATGGAGTTGATGAATATGAACAATTCAATCGCTTCTGCTACTATGATCCAAATAGTGATTTCACAAAGAAGTAATAAATCAATTAAATAAGTAATTTGTTAGCGGGTTCCCACCCGCTTTTTAATTTAAAGTGAAAATGCAACATTAAGTAGCAATTTGAAACATGCTCTATGTATGTAAGAACAAAAGAATACATAGCAGCACATTTATTAACTTGTATGATTGCTTTAATTTTATTAAAAATTGTTCAAAAAAAGATTATTGCATCTAATAAGATAGAAATGAATCCAGATGTACATTGGACTACAGGTCTAAGTGGTCATAGAATACAAGAAGCATTATTAAGATGGAAGGTTGATTTATTACTTAATGATTTATATCGATTTATGGATGTTGATGATGCTGACTTAAAATTAATACTTGATTCTTTTAATATAGAAATACCTAAGAAATTATATAGAAGAGGAGAATTAAAAAAAGATAAAAACAAGTATAAAAGTCTTCAAATAGACAAATGTGTATCTACAATTTTATTTTTATAGAAACAAAGTCAATGGCATCTTAAAACTGCCTAAAAAAAGGTAAAAACAGAGATATAACAAGCTCTTTTTATTTTAACAAGTGGCAAACTCGGGAAAACTTTAGAAATTAAGAATATAATATGACTGTAGAATAGAAAAATGCAACAATTCACAAAAATCTATTCTAATGAGGTGGCCTCACCCGCTAACTTTTTTATATTTACTAAAAACTTCTTTTTTTTTATAATATGATTATCTAAGGAGTGAGTTATGCAAAACAATAATGACTTATTTATTTCTTTATTTAATCGTTTAGATGCCTTATTAAGAGATTATTATAATATCGATAATAGATCTACTTCATGTATTAAAAGATATGAAGATCAATTAAAGCATTCCTCTTTTGAAGATGTTCGTGATCGAGGCTTTATTTTAGAAAGCATCAGAAATATCCGTAATACTTTAGTGCATGAAGCTAAAATTGATTCTGAAGATGCTTTTTTAATTAGTCCTATTGTTACTAATTTTTTAGAAGATGAGATTCATTTTCTTTTAAATCCTATTAAAGCCAGGAATGTAATGGTACCTTTAAAAGATGTTTATTATATCTCTAAAGACTCACGCATTAAAGATGTGATTAATTATATGTCAAGTCATTATATATCTCATGCTCCAATACTGGAAAATAAAAGAGTAATAGGAGTCTTTTCTGAATCCACTTTATATACTTTTTTATTAAAACATGAAAATATAGTTCTTGAAGATAATACAACGATAGAAACCTTTTTACCATACTGTCTTTTAGATAAACATAGCTCAGAACGATTTATGTTTGTAGATGCTGATCTAAGCGTTCTTGATCTAAGAGAAAATTTTGTCAAAAGCAAAAAAGAAAAGCGCTTAGTGATGCTCTTTTTAACCGAAAATGGAAGAAAAGATGAACCTTTACTTGGTATATTAACCGCCGCGGATTTTATTAAAGACTAATTATCCTTATTCCCCTTAATTAAATCCCAATAGGCTTTCGCAGCTTGTTCGATTTTATTTTCTTGATATATATAATATTCTTTATCTTTTAAATCATCTGGTAAATATTGTTGTTTTATATAATGATGAGGATAATCATGAGGATAAATATAAGTTAAACCATGACCGAGATTTTTACTTCCTTCATAATGAGCATCTTGTAAATGTAAAGGCATTTTAACTCCTTTTCCATTTCCTACATCATCCATAGCTTGATCAATAGCAATAATTGCACTATTAGACTTTGGAGCTGTTGCTAAAAAGATAACTGCCTCACTTAGAGGAATCCTTGCTTCTGGTAAACCGAGTTGTAAAGCACTATCACAACATGCTTTGACAATGCTAATAGCACTAGGATACGCTAAACCGATATCTTCACAGGCAATAACTAATAATCTTCGAATAGGAGATATGATATCTCCCGCTTTTAAAAGACGGGCTAGATAAAATACCGCGGCATTAGGATCACTACCTCTTATAGATTTTTGAAAAGCGGAAAGTGTATCATAATGTTCATCACCATCTTTATCAAAGTGATGACCTTGTAAAGAAGATATATTTATAGCATCAACTCTATTAAGTTCATAAGTATTATTAATTAAATCAGATGATAAAAGCATAGCATCAAGAAAATTCATCGCTTTTCTTACATCGCCTCCAGAGGAAGATGCTAAAATATTTAAGACCCCATTTTCGACATTTAAATGGATATGTTCATCATCTTCATATAACTTAATAACATTTTTTAAATGCCTTTCTATTTCTTTAATAGGAACAGGTTTAAATTCAAAGATGATGGATCTAGATAATATAGCATTGTAGATATAAAAATAAGGATTTTCGGTCGTTGATGCAATTAGAGTAACACTACCATCTTCAATGCATTCAAGAAGCGATTGTTGTTGTTTTTTGGAAAAATATTGTATCTCATCTAAATATAAAAGAACACCATCAATATTTTCTAATTCATTTAAACTTAATAAGATTTCTTTTATATCTTTTGTTCCTGCCGTAGTGGCATTTAAAGCGTAAAAACGCTTATTTGTTTTTTTAGCAATGATGCGGGCAAGAGTTGTTTTTCCGGTACCTGATGGTCCATAAAAAATCATATTAGGGATCTTTTTAGAATCAATAATTTTTCTTAAGACCCCTTTTTCTCCTAAAAGATGATTTTGCCCAACCATTTCACTTAATTCGGTAGGACGATATAAATCTGCGAATGGTTTCATATTATAATTTTTCAAACCTCACGGATGTTGCACCCTTTTTATTTGCAGATAAAACAGTTACTTTCCATTCATCATCATAGAGGAAATTATCTCCAGATGTTGGTATCTTTTTTAATTTTTCACTGACCCAAGAGTTCACGCTTTGATCACTTTCCATATCATCGGTATCTATTTCCATAACGCTGAAGGCATCAATAATGCTTTCTTTACCACTTGTGACATATTCTCCTTCTTGCATTTCACGCGTTTCATCAATAATTTCATCTGTTTCATCATATATTTCGCCAACGAGTTCTTCTAAGATATCTTCTAAAGTGATGATACCTAAAGTACCATCAAAGGAATCTAATACGATGCCCATATGGAACTTACCTTCTTTAAATTGATGGAAAACAATAGAAATTTTAGCATCATCATGAAAGAAGTGCACTGGTTGCATTACTTCAGTTACTTTAAAATCTTTTGGTGTATCAATAATTACTTGATAGAAATCTTTTTCATATAAAACGCCAATGATATTATCAATCGTATTTTTATAAACTGGTAAACGTGAGTAGCGTGATTCTTTAAATACTTGATGAATTTCAACAATAGTACTATCAACACTTATAGCTGTTATTTTATTTCGTGGAGTAATTAAAGCTTTAACTTCTATATCATCAAATTTAATCGCATTTGATATCAATTCTTTTTCATAAGGTTTAATTTTATTTTCTTCTTCAATTTCATCAATAATGGTTAATAGTTCATCTTCAGTAATTGTTTCTGAATCTGACTTTTTATGAATGCATTTCATGATGAGTTTTTGAATGCTTTCTAAAACAACACTTATAGGAAGGAAGATATATGATAAAAAGCGAATGAAGGGATAATAAAACATAGCAAATGACTCTGGGAAGTTTTTTGCTAATCCCTTTGGTATAAATTCACCAAAAATCAAAATGACAACAGTCATTATAATAGTTGCTAGAGTAGTTCCTAAACTATCATCACCCCAACCCTGAGAAATGACAAGGTTAACAAATAAAACAGTTGATAAAGAGGTTGATAGAATATTAACAATATTGTTCCCAACTAAAACCGTTGATATAAAACGGTCATATTTCTCTAAAAAATTCAATACTTTTCCTGCTCTTTTGTTGCCATCGTCTGCGAGAGTTTTAAGACGAATTTTACTCGCGGATGTAAAGGCTGTCTCACATGAAGAGAAGAAAGCTGATAAGAATACTAAGATGATAATTAATATTATAGGTAATATAGGCTGCGAAGGGTCCATTTAAGGTATTATTTCTCCTTTAAAACAATTTCTCGACTTGTTTCGATTTCTATTATAAGGCAAAACACCTTGATTTTAAAGAACAATTTTCGGTTATGTTAATTATATAAGTAAGTGCAACAAATATAACGCAATTTAACATTATTCTGAAAACCAATGGAAACTAGAAACAGTAACATTAAAGCGTTTATTATTGATAATACTTCTAATATCATCTGAAGAATTATTATACATCACATAAATTGTTTTTGGACCAAAGAATCTATACTCACCATATGGATTATTTTCCGTGATTTCAAATTCTATTTTTTCTCCTGTCGATGCTATATATTCAAAATTGTCGCTACTATGCAAATAAATATCATTAGATGAAAATATAAAGTCAAAGTAATTATATGTCTCTTGAGGACATTCACAATACCAAGCAAATCTTTCATTTTCAATTTCGATAAATAATGAATAAGAAATATCTTGGCCATTTGATTTAAAAGAATATGAGGTATTAATTATTTTAGCGGTAACCCTAGATGTATCAAAAGTACAACTCGCTAAACACGTTAAGAATACTAAATTTGTAAATAATAATTTCTTTTTCATAAATCATCACCTCATTTTAATAATTATTATTTAGTTATTTAAGTTGAGCGGGCATAAAGTTAGCAATTAATGATTGTTATGCCAATTTTAAATGCTCTCTTCCACTGTATTGTCAGATTGAATTAATGATAATTCGCAAAACCAACTAAAATTACCTATGGTTATAAATGTGTGCTTATTATTGATAATTTCCTTAATTTCATCTGAGGAATTATTATACATCACATAAATTGTTTTTGGACCATAGAATTCATACTTGTCATATGATTCACTTTCATATTCATAATATTCAAACTCTATTTTTTCACCTGTTGATGTTATATATTCAAATTCATCGGGATTATGTAAAGAAAGATTATTAGATGCAAATATGAAGTTAAAGTAATTATATGTCTCTTGAGGGCATTCACAATGCCAAGCAAATCTTTCGTTCTTTGTTTCGATAAATAATGAGTAAGTAATATCTTGACCATTTGATTTAAAAGAATAAGAGGTATTAATAATTTTACCAGTAACTCTAAATGTATCAAAAGTACAACCTACTAAACATGTTAGGAATACTAAATTAGTTAACAAAAAAATTTTTTTCATAATAGTAAGTCCCCAAATTTAGTAAAAAAATTGAAAGTCTAGTAAGATTATACCACCAAATCCTATCCAATTACTTAAGTCAAAATATCTTATATCATCGCCGTGACCATCTCTCAACTCATAAAAATATTTATATGAGGTCATTTTAAAAATCCACCAACCGGTTGTTTTGGAATAAACTTTATATCCACATCCAGCCATTATGTGATTTCCGTAACCTCCATTTGATGCAACCGAAGTGCAAAGACCGAAAGGGAATCCTTTGTTAATCGCCTTTATTCCGCTGCTACCATATAATCCAGCAGCCACTGTTCCTCTTGCTTTAAAATCATATCCATATTGTTTTTCAACAGCATTGATAATATCTGCCGTATCATAGACTGTGCCACCACTTATTTTTTTGTATTTTGAAATAACATATTTTCTAGTATCAACATATAATTTTGGAAATACGCTATTTACTAGTTCTTTTCTATAACAAGTTGCGCCATTTGAAGATACAATTTTTCCGGAAATATTATTGCCTCTATCATCATATATAGTTTTATATATATCATATTCATTTTCTTTTGCGTTATAACTAGCGAATTCATTTATTTTTGGCATTGGTCCTTTTGAAAAATTTGTTTTATATTTATCAACTTTACTTCTATAGCTTCCTGTTGCATCTGCAAGGGATTGCAAGATGTTATATGCGGAAACAAAAAAGCAATTACCTTCACTTGAATACCATAATTCATTTCCGTGGTAGGAGTAATTATAGTAACATGATAGACGAGTTTGAGTTGTTAATTCTCCTTTTGTCATGGTTAAACTTTTGCTAGAGTAAAGTTTCCAATTAGAACCATATTTATTTCGGACATATAAATCTGTATTATTGATGTAACCACATCCTGATTTATTAGGCTCTTGTCCAGAATATGTGCCATTTTCAAATGTAAAGTTATCCAAGCATTCTTTATTCATGTTTTTTTCATCATCAGCATTTACATATTCACCATCCTTAAAATATAAATATCCTCTTGATGTGGAATAGAAAAATTCATTACTGACAATATCTTTAAATGGGGAATCTAAATTAGTAGAAAAATCATAAATTATATATTCATTTCCTATAAGAGCATATCCATTATTATGATCAAAGTCTAAAAAATATCCGTTCTGTTCGCCTTCATGATCAATAATTTTCACATAAAAAGATTTTTCAATATAAGTAGCATTTAATTTGTCATCTGACGCTTCGTTATATTTTTCGACAAATAATTCAAAATTATTTTCAATATAGTTAGCCACAGAAAGAGAATCATCTTTTATATAATTGGTGATATTTTCTTCGTTAACACCATTATTTGTTACTGAGAGCATTGCTATTAATAGTAAGACAATGTTGGTACATTTTAATTTGATAAAAGATTTCATAGTTTATTTCCTCCGAAGAATAATCTTAATCGTGAAAAGAAAGAGATCTAAGCGTTTGTTATTCTCATATTAATTAAATTATAACACATTTCAGGCCACTTTTGTTGATTAAAATTAATTTTCTATTTCCTACAGGGGAAACAACTAGAATATATATATGATAAAGTTGAAAAATAGAAATATTTTATTCTTTAATAGTTTTTGCAATATTATAGAAGTGATGAGCAATTCTTTCCGCACTTGTAGATAATGATAAGTATTGAGCGCCAGCATTTGGAGTGCATTTATCTTCAGATAGCCTTCGCACATGATTATTAGCCATTTCTTCAGTTAAACGATGGATATCTATTTCTATTTTCATAACTTTTTTTAAAGCGTTTTGATCTACATCTTTATATGATTTAATGACATTTTCGTATAAGTCTTTAATTAAATCTTGAAGCTTTGTAATATCTTCAATTGCATCACTTGAAAAAGATACATTTTCATCTTTTAAGTGATCTGCAAAATCAATGATATGCATAGAATAATCACCAATGCGTTCAAGATCACTAATGGAACGTACTGCTGTAAATAAAAAGACGCGATCTTTTTCACTTAATCTTTCTTTTAATAGCTTTACTATATATTGACCTATTTCTTTATTTAGATAATTTAACTCAGCTTCTTTTTCTTTCATATTATCCAAATCTTTATAATCTAAAGAACATATAAGATTACATGAAGCATTAAAATTATCTATAGCAATACTTGCCATATGAATGATTTCATTTTTTACTTGTTGGACAGCAAGAGGAGGTGTTTTTAACATATGTTGATCAATAAAATGGAAATGGGGTTCATTTTTAAGATCAGTTTTCTTATCAGGAATGATTTTAGTTACTATCTTTACTAGATAATTAGTTAAAGGTAAAGTAAGTAGAGTAGTTAAAAGATTAAATACCGTATGAAACATGGCAAGTTGAGTCTGAGGAGCATTAGGAAACATTTTTTCAAAAATAGTTCCAAATTGATGACCCCCTAGATTTAAAAATAGACCGATTAATAAAAATAATAAGACACCACTTACATTAAATATGACATGGATTAAAGCCGTTCTTTTGGCATTTCTTCCACTTGTTAATCCAGCTATTAATGCCGTTATACAAGTACCAACATTTGAACCCATAGTAATATATATACCTTGATCTAAAGTTATTAATCCAGTTACAACCATGGTAATAGCAATTGAAGTCATAACTGAGGAGCTTTGTACAAGAGCTGTTAATAATATACCAATTAAGACTAATAATAAAGGATGATTAATACTTGCTAAAAAATCTTTTAAAGATGGAGAAGCAGCGAATGAATCCATAGCTTGACTCATTAAAGATAAGCCTACAAAGATCATCCCAAAGCCGGCAAGAATGCCACCTATTTTTCTTATGATATCCTTTTTAGCAAAAGCTAAAATAAATGCACCTATGCCTGCAAGGGAGGCAAAAATAATTGATACCGATATTGAATTACCAAATAGACCTAAGGAGACTAGTTGACCAGTAATAGTGGTTCCAATATTAGCCCCAAATATCATCGCCGCGGCCTGCGCTAAACTCATAATACCAGCATTAACAAAACCAATTACCATGACTGTTGTGGCACTCGAGCTTTGAATTAAAGTGGTAGTAACAGCACCAACACCAACACCTACTAATTTATTTTTAGAAGTCTTTTCAAATAATTTTTTTAATTTTTTACTGCTTAATGATTCAAGATTAGAACTCATCATTGTACAAGCAATTAAAAAAACACCAACGCCAGCAATTAGGGAAAGTATAGAAGTAATCACATCTACAACACTCATAAAAATTTCCTCTATAGAGACTATTTTAGTAAAATAAGAGAAAAAAATGTATAGAAATTTTATAAACTCATAAAATAATTGTTAAATACTACCTTTAAAAGCAAAAAATGGTGATAAATAAGCGCATTTAAGTGTATTTTTTTCATTATGATGCTATAATTTTTTTCATGAACCACATTGTTTTATTTGAACCAGAAATACCACAAAATACCGGCAATATTATTCGTACTGGTGCAAGTTTTAACTGCAAAGTACATATAATTAAACCGATGGGTTTTTCTTTTGATGAAAAAGCATTAAAAAGAGCCTCTATGGATTATATAAACTTAAGTGAAATCTTTTTTCATGATTCTTTAGATGATTTTATAAAGGATATAGATATAAATGATTTACATATTTTAACTCGTTATGGAAAAAAGCCAATTTCAAGTGCTAATATTAAAGATGTCACTAAAGATTATTACTTTCTTTTCGGTCGTGAATCCTCTGGCTTACCTCGTGATTTTTTATTAAAGCACCCAAGTAATTTATATCGTATACCCATGCGACCAGAAGCTCGCTCTTTAAATCTAGCAAATACAGTAGCAATTGCTCTATATGAAGCGATTAAACAACAAGATTACTTTTCTTTAGCAACGCAAGAAGAAATAAAAGGATCTGATTTTTTAGGAGATTAACATGCATAAAAAAGGTTTAATTTTAACTATTTTACTTGCACCTTTACTTTGTTCTTGTAATGAAGGTTTAATCCGTTATGGAGTTAATGAGCCTTTTATTGTTTTAGAACAGGGTGAAAAAGGAGAAATTAAAGATGTTATGCCTTCTATTATCTTAGAAAAGGTAAAAAATGAAGATACATTTCTTCTTTTAATCCATTCAAGTGGATGTGAGCATTGCCATAAATTAATTACTAATACTATTAATCCCTATTTAGAAAAACATCCCTTTATTTTTTATGGATTAGAAAGTATGTCTTTTTGGGGCAATGAAAAAGAAAAAAGCAATTTTAATGAATTAATATATGGTAAAGATGGTGCTTTTGAAGATTATATAGGTTATCCTTATGTTGCCATTTTTAATGAAGGTAATTTTCTTGTTGGAGAACAAGATTTAAATTATGTCGGTCTC
>X41_Pika__coassemble_16_pt1 | contig 17261 bp, 18 predicted proteins | sample X41_Pika__metabat2_high_PE_003 | metagenome-assembled genome bin X41_Pika | reverse complement strand
ATTTAATAGCACGTCTAATAAAATCACAAGTAGAATCAGAATTTAATTCTTTATACAAATTAAGAAAATGGTAAATCTGTTACTATGATTCCATTTAAAGAACCATCTATTTATAAAATAAGTGTTTATTACCAATCTCCATTAGTCATCAAGCCATTCGCTTGACTTCACAAAATGATTTTCCATCAAAGATGAGTGCTTTTTAAAAGGCATCACAACAAATAGAACTATCTATTTAGTTGACTGATTTACTTCGATACATAATCAACTCAACACTAAAACAAGTCACTATGCGTACCCGTTCTTATCAATTTCAAGATTAAAGTCTGATGTACAATTTTATAGACTAGTAGCCAATCTGACTCTATGTGACATTCTCTCATATCCTTATTATTTCGAGAATTGATAAGAGCATGATCATGATATGACTCTGGTAATGGCTGTTCGCTTCTAAGTAATAAAATCACTTCCTCTAATTTTTTTGAATCACAACCTCTTTTAATTGCCATTTTATAATCACGTTTAAATTGACCTGTAAACTCAATCTTAAGCATTAAGAGCCTCCATTAGTTCATCAACGCTATCAAAGGGACCATGCAAATCATCTTCCTTTTCAGCTGATTCCATCGCTTCGTATGTAGTTGTGTTTGGTTCATCAATCTTGACCTCAAAAGGAAGTCCGTGACACCTAAGTGCCTGTCTATAAAAAATACCAGTTGCGGTACTCAAATCCATTCCAAGAGCCTTAAAAAGAGCCGCTGCTTGTGCTTTTAATTCTGGTTCCATCCTAATTGTCATATTCTCTTTTGCCATAATAGAGATTCTCCTTCTCAAAATTTAACTTGCACTCATATTATATCAATTTCACATTGTAAGTGCAAATGCATTGCAAATGTAAATTATGATTTTCTGATTCCATAGAATTGCCTAGTAAATGTTTCTCAAAATAAATCTAGTTATTGAGAATGATAGATAATTAAGTGAATAAACAAAAAAATCAGTATGGTTATTGACTATACTGATTTTACTTGCTTATTAAACATGTTCAAAAGATGAGTTATTGAGTTAATTCACCAAATACTAAATCCGTTACTTTAATAATTTAGCAATATTAATATTTTTCAAACGTCTTAAAGTGCAATTTTTACCTTGCATTTTATTAGATTTTTAATAATTATGCCACCAGTTATGGCATTTGCTTTTCTTACTAACAATCAATCGCCATTTAATCGGACAATTAATTTTTAGGAGTAGGAACTCCATTTACATATGACCATTGATCTTTCCAATAAACTTTTAAATTTGAGGCATTCCAATCATTATCCCAATCACTTGGTTTTGATTCTGCCTCACAATAAATAGTTAAAGAGGTACAATCCGCGAATGCGGAATTACCAATACTTGTAACACTACTTGGAATTACTATGCTTGTTAGAGCCGTGCACCCTTTAAATGCTTCTTTCTCTATACTTGTAATAGCATTTGGTATCTTTATATCTTTTAAAGAGGTACATTTACTAAATGTGTTATCTTTAATAACTGTGACGCCACTTGGTATATCTATACTTGTTAAGGATGAACATTCTGAAAATGTGTACTCATTTATACTATTAATACCACTTGGAAGCTTTACGCTTGTTAAAGACGTACATCTGCAAAAGACATATTTCTCTAAACTTGTCACCCCACTTGGAATTTCAATATTTTTTAAGGATGTACATCTATTAAATGCATATTCTCCGATACTTGTAACACTACTTGGTATACTTACACTTGCTAGGGCTGTGCAATCAAAAAATGCACCATATCCTATAGTTGTCACCCCATTTGGTATTTCAATGCTTGTTAAGGATTTGCAACGACTAAATGCTGAATCACCTATTTCTTGAACACCACTTGGAATTTTCACCTTCGTTAATGAACTGCAATGAGATAAACAACTAGGCTGTAAATATATGACACTATCAGGAATTTCGATATTTGTTAATGATGTACAGTAGTAAAAAGCAAAATTTACTAGCCTTATGATAGTATTTGGTAATTTTACACTCACTATAGATTCATTACTACCAAAAGCTTGATCTACGCTTGCGACAGGATATGTAGTTCCATTTATTTTCATAGATCTAGGTACGTCTATAATTGTTTTATTACCCTTATATTTTTTTATGGTTAGTCCATCTTCGTAAATTGTATATTCTATTTCATCTAAAGTAATAGTATTTGGAGTGATAATATCTTCAGAACTATCACTAGATGAACTAGAAGTATTGGAATCATTTGCGCTTGTCCCATTACTATTACTATTTATAGATGGTTTTATACTATTCTTTGAATCAAGTAAGCTAGTTGCATTACATGATGCGAGTGATAGCATAAATAAAGAAACTAACATTAATTTGCTTTTTTTCATTTGCATTTCTCCTCGTCTGTTAATGGATAATAACCATTAACCACACGATTAAATGTTAATTCTTTATCTTTTATATATCGAGGCGCTTTTTTACCCTAATAGACAATATTTACAATTAAAATATATGATTCTTTTATTATTTACAAAATATCATTTTGTTTTTATTTATTGTTACATTCCATCACCGTTAATAAAAATAAAAATATAAAAAATATATATAAAAAATTACAAAAAAACAACTTTGTAATTCCTTTTAATGTCGAAAAAAATTGCCTTAAAATAGGCATATTCTGTTTTTTTAATTGACCGCATAACCTTTAAATTTATGGCCCTCAAAAACTTATGTACATTTTAAAAAAGAGATGCTTATGCACCTCTTTTAAATTGTCATGATTTCTTTTTCTTTAGCTTGATATAATTCATCAACCTTTTTGATATGACTATCAGTCATCTTTTGAGCTTCATTTTCTAAGCTCTTTCTTGTATCTTCTGGTAATTCTTTATCAGCTTTTAATTTATCCATTACTTCACGACGTATATTTCTAATAGCTACTTTTGTATCTTCACTATATTTTTTAGCAAGACGAGATAATTCTCTTCTTCTTTCTTCAGTTAAGGCAGGAAGAATTAAACGAATGGATACTCCATCAACGATGGGATTAATACCAATATCAGAGGCATTAATCGCGGCGACAATAGCTTTCAAGTCATTTCTATCATATGGCTTAATGAGTAATTGTCGTGGTTCAGGAATAGTGACTGAGGCTATTTGATTAATAGGAGTAGGAGTTCCATAATAATCGGCTTCAATTCTATCTAAAAGGTTAACAGAGGCTCTTCCAGTACGAATTGTATGGAAGGTTGATTTTAATGACTCTTCTGATTTTGTCATTTTCTCATCATATTTTACTAACATTTCATCCATAATTAATCTCCATTTCTAATGGTGGTACCAATGTCTTCACCATCTAATATTTTAACAAAGTTATTGGGATCTTGCATAGAAAAGACACGAATTTCAATATCTTTACCCATACATAATCCTACTGCTGTGCCATCCATCACTTTTAAATCATTCTGTAAGACATCTTTAAAAGTTAAATTCTTATAAAAGATAGCATCTTTATTCTTGCGTGGATCTTTTGAATATACTCCATCTACGCCATTTTTGGCCATTAATATCGCATCACAATGCGTTTCACATGCTCTTAATGTGGCACATGTATCGGTGGTAAAGTAAGGATTACCTGTTCCACCTCCAAAGATAACTACGATACCTTTTTCTAAATGATGAATAGCTTTCTTTTGAATATAAGGTTCGGCAATCTCATTCATTTGAATTGCAGACATTACTCTAGTGCTTAAGCCAATATTTTCTAGAGCCGATTGCAAAGCTAAAGCATTAATAACAGTGCCTAGCATTCCCATATAATCGGCTTGAGATTGATCTATACCAATGCTTTTTGCTAGATTACCTCTCCAAATGTTACCAGCTCCAACTACTACACATACTTCGACACCACGCTTTACCATTACATCAATAGCTTTAGCAATTTCTTTTAAACGTTCCGCATCTAAAATCGCGGATGCGTCACCTTTTAATGCTTCACCACTCAGTTTTAATAAAACGCGCTTATAATAGTTTTTCATGGTTCCTCCTATTTTCAAAAAAAGCACTCACAAAAGGAGTGCTTCATAAATTATTGCATTTGCTTTGCTACTTCTTCCGCGAAGTTTTCTTCTCTTTTTTGAATGCCTTCCCCGGTAGCATAGCGAATCATCTTTAAAACTCGGGCATTCTTATTCTTTAAGAATGTTCCAACCTTTACACCAGGTTCTGATAAGAATTCTTGTTCCACAAGTACAGATTCAGAGAAGTATTTATCGACTTTACCCGCGAGAATCTTCTTTAACATTTCTTCTGGTTTTCCAGCGAGTTTTGGATCTTCTTTGGCAGCTTCTACTTGAATTGCTAATTCCTTTTCTCTTTCTTCTTGAGAGATATCATCTTTTGTGACATATAATGGGGCATTCGCTGCGCAGTGCATGGCTAAATTATCAGCATCATCTTTTGTTACATTACCTTCAAGAAGTAATAAAACAGAAATCTTTCCACCCATATGGATGTAACTACCAAAGACTTGATTTTCATTTCTTGTCAATAATTCAAATCTACGGAAATCTAATTTTTCACCAATCTTAACGGTGGCATTAGTAAATAATTCATTAGTTCTTTCACGAGCACAATTAATGCAACCGGGTTTTTCACTTAATAAGATATCCGCGGTTTCATTAACTAAAGCTTTAAAGGAATCTGATTTGGCAACGAAATCTGTTTCTGAATTCACTTCAAGAATAACCGCATCTAAACCACTTTCTTTAACGTATGTTGCTCCTTCTGCCGCGATACGAGAAGATTTTTTGGCGGCTTTAGCAATACCTTTTTCTCTTAACCATTCGACGGCTTTTTCAATATCAGAATCTGTTTCTTGTAAAGCTTTTTTACAATCCATCATACCAGCACCGGTACGTTCTCTTAATTCTTTAATTAATTCAATAAGTGTGGCCATATTTTCTCCTATTCTGCTTTATCAGTAGGGGCTGCAGCTTCTTCTTCTTTAGTAACTTCAGGAGCTACTTCACCTTCTGGTTTTGTCTCTACTGGTTTCTTTTCAATTCTCTTGCGAGGTTTTGAGGGTCTTTTCTTACCTTGTTGGGCATCTTCACGAGCCTTTTGACGAATTTGTTTTAACTCTTCGGCGCGATCTGCTGAATTTAAAGCATCAGTCATTGATACTTCTTCTTCTGGTGTAACATTATAAGCATAGACGAGTTGTCCTCCCTTTGCTTCAACCACAGCATCGGCAAGTAAGCCAACGATTAATTTAACCGAACGCACAGCATCGTCATTCGCGGGAATTAGATAATCAAATTCATCAGGATTAGAATTTGTATCACATAGACCAAAGACAGGAATACCTAACTTACGAGCTTCTAAAACCGCATTATGTTCGGCATGAGGATCAGTAACGATAACCGCATTTGGTACTTTTCTCATTTCTTTAATACCATCAAGGTTCTTTAATAATTTATCTTTTTTCTTTCTTAAAAGAACAACTTCCTTCTTTGGTAAATTATCAAAGGAGCCATCGGTTTCCATATCCATTAATTGGTTTAAATAACGAATTCTTTTTTGAATTGTTTTAAAGTTTGTTAGTGTTCCCCCAAGCCAACGATTGACCACAAAGAATGATCCAGATCTTAAGGCTTCTTCTTGGACTACTTCTTGTAATTGTTTTTTAGTACCCACAAATAATACTTTTCCACCATCTGCGACAATCTTTTTTAAGGCGAGATAGGCTTCTTGAATCTTTTGAGCAGTTTGTACTAAATCGATGATATAAACACCATTTCTTGGGGCAAAAATGTATGGAGCCATTCTTGGATCCCATTTTCTTGTTTGATGCCCGAAGTGAGCACCAGCTTCTAGTAATTGCTTGGTTGAAATTACTGGGTCGTTTTCATCATGCATAATTGTTTGCATGATCGTATCACTTGCTTCTAAGACGACTTCCTCAGTAGCAAGTACTTCTTTTTCTTCACTCATTGGTGAACCTCCTTTTGTTAATCCTCCCTTACTTCGAACGCTTTTCCCAATATATAAGCATAAAGGACAATGAATTGCGAATCCATAAGGTGTGTATTCCCTTTTTTTCACAAGGGTCTTTTTATTCTACCATGCTTAAAAGATTTAATTCAACATAATTGACTTCATATTTAAAAAATAAGCCTAATTATTCGTCATTTTTTCTTGATCTAGGAAAATAATTAAAATAATCATCATGCATCTTTTTAGATGAAATATGTGTATATATTTGCGTAGTACCTAAACTTTCATGACCTAAAAGATGTTGTATATCTAATAAATTATTACCATTATTTAACATGGCAGTGGCAAATGAGTGACGAAATTTATGCGGATGAAGTGATAGACCTAAACCTAATTTCTTTTCAATAGAAGTTAAAATATATTCTACCCCTCGAGAGGTTAAAGGCTCTCCATATTCATTTAAAAATAGATGTGTTTCAATAGTATCCTTCTTGCGGTTTAAAAGGAGTTCATTTCTTAGTCCTTTTATATATGTATCTAAAGCTTTTTGACTAGATATAGTAAAAGTAACAATTCTTTCCTTTCTTCCTTTACCTAAGACTCTTATATGACGTCTATTTAAATTTAAATCAATCATCTTTAAAGAGCATAATTCACTTACACGCATGCCGGTATCAAATAATATTTCTAAAATTGCTTGATCACGATCTTTTAATTTATCCGTTCTTTTTTTATTTTCACTAAATAAAAGATCTATTTCTTCTTGATAAAGAAAATGTGGTAATTTCTTTTCCGCTTTAGGGGTGGCTACATTTATAAATACATTTGTATGAATTAATTTTTTATCAAGCATTCTTTGATATAAGCCTCTTAAAGAGACTAGTCTTCTTTTTAAAGTGACTTTAGAAATACCTCTTTTTCTTTCTTCTTCAAGATACTTACGGATTATATCAATATCCGCATGAAACAAAGATACCTCTTCTTTATGGATGAAATTCATAAAGCTATTGATATCTTTTTGATAAGAAATAATCGTATAGGGACTATATCCTTTTTGCACTTTTAAATAAGTTAAATATTCTTGAATGGCTTTTTCTTCTTTTTCTTGTTCGTTCATGATTTCATTATAAAAGAAAAAAGGAGAAAATCAATTTTCTTCCTCTTTTTTATCTAATGGTTCAATATATCGACATTTAGGAAAGTTAGAGCATCCAAGAAATTCACCTCTTTTAGAACTTCTTTTTACAAGAGGATGCCCACATTTTGGACATATTTTATTAGATACTACTTTTTCTTCTTTTGTATCATTATCTCCTTCAATATAACGACATTTAGGAAAACCAGAACAGGCTAGAAATTCGCCTTTTTTGGATTTTCTTAAGACTAATGGTCTACCACATTTTGGACATGTCTTACCCGCTTCTTGTAAAGGTTCTTTTTCTTTTTTAACTACATATCGACAAGTAGGAAAGCCAGAACAAGCTTCAAAAGTGCCATATCTAGATGTCTTTAAAACCATCGGCTTACCACATTCTGGGCATATATTCCCTGTATATATAGGAGCTTCTCCTTCCATTTCATCTTTTGCCTTTTCATATAAAGGCTCAAATTTGTCATAGAAAGATTGTAGCATTTTTAAACGCGAATCATTTTGTAAAGTTATATCATCAAGATTCTCTTCCATCTCAGCCGTAAATGATGCATCCATAAATTCAGGAAAGAATTCATTTAATCTTTCACTTGTTAAATTGCCTTGTTTTGTCGGAATTAATAATCCTTTTGATGATTCAATATATTTTCTTTCAAAAAGAGTGGAAATGGTTGAAGCATAAGTTGAAGGTCTACCTATTTTTAAATCTTCCATCATCTTAACAAGGCGCGCTTCATTATATCTAGTAGGTCCTTTAGTAAAATGTTGTTTGCTTTCTAAAGTATTATTTTTTAAATATTCACCTTCATTAAAAGATAGATTGCCATTAGTTAAATTTTCTTCTTCTTTTTCAACTTCTGTTACTTTTAAATAGCCATCAAATAATAGTGTTGTACCTTCATTTATGAAAGTATAAGCATCATGCTCTAAATAATAAGTGATTACTTTTTCTTTTTTTGGAGCCATTAAAGAGGCTAAAGATCTTTCATAAATCAATTTATATAGGCGATATGAAGAAACATCTAAATCGCTTTTTACATCGCTTGGCTTTTTATATAAAGAAGTAGGTCTTATGGCTTCATGGGCAAGTTTTGTATCATCACTAACTTGTAAAGATTTATATTTACTATTACTTGCTAAATAAGATGAGCCAAATTGATCTTTAACAAAGGTTTTACCTTCATCAATAAATTCTTCTGCATATCCTACTCCATCAGTACGAATATATGTGATTAATCCGGTCTCAAATAGCTTTTGAGCAATGCTTTGAGTGACTTTGGTCGAATAATGAAAGCGATTAAAGGCTTCTTGTTGTAAAGTAGAAGTCTTAAATGGTTTATTCGGTTCGACACTTCTAATAGCTTCTTTCTTTTTGGTTATTAAAAAATCTTGATGTAATAAAAGATTTACAATTTGATCAGCTTCTTCTTTTGTTTTTAAAGTTATTTCTTTACCCATATAAGAATCTAATTTTGCTTTTAATCCTTCAAAATCACCTTCAACTGTATAATATTCTTGAGGGACAAAAGCTAAGACTTCTTTTTCACGATCGGTAATTAATTTTAAAGCGACGGATTGAACTCTTCCGGCGGATAAAGAATGAATCTTTCTTTTTAATAAAGAAGATAGTTCAAAACCCATAATACGATCAATAATTCTTCTTGTTTCTTGTGAGGCTACAAGATCTAAATCAATAAGACGAGGATTATTAATAGCATTAGTAAGAGCTTTTTTAGTTATTTCATGAAATTCTAATCTCTTCGTCGTATTTACATCTAAATCTAAAACTGAGGCAAGATGCCAAGATATTGCTTCTCCTTCGCGATCAGGGTCAGTGGCTAGATATACTTCTTCAGCTTTATTTTTAGCTCTTATCAATTCATCTACGATTTTTTTCTTGTCCTTATTAATAACATAAGTGGGTTTAAAATCATGGGCAATATCAACGCCTAATCCCCCTTTCCCAGAAGTTGATAAATCGCGAATATGACCCATGGAAGCGACGACTTGATAATCGTTACCTAAGAACTTTTTTATCGTGTGACATTTGGTTGGTGATTCAACAATGACTAATTTCATATATGCTCCCTTTGATTTCGATACATAATATAAGACTTAAGAAATGGAATTGTCAAACATTTTTTTCGGCATTTTTTGTTATTTAAGCGTCTTATTTTTTCTTCTTTTTTATTAAAAAGAAGTGCCTTAATACACTTCCGATAAAATTTCATCAATAGTTTTTAAAACAATGGTTTTTGAACTTTTCGCAAAAGAGCCATCGTTAACAAGAGGATGCTCTAAATTAGGTTTATTTTTAAATCCTAAAGATATCCACCCTTCAATAGTTATGCTTTTTTCCTTTTTTATTATCTTTAAAAATTTTCTTGTAGAAAATATACCTTTCCCATTTTGATATACTTCTTCTTTTCCATATTTAACTAAATGAAACTTATTTTTATCTAGAATTAGGCTTAACTTATCATCAAGTTCATCTAAACTAATAGTCATATTTTTATTATATCTAGATCTATTCTGGTTTCCACTTGGATTATAATTAATAAGCGTACTTATCATACTTATAATAAAAGCCATAAGTAATAAAGAAGCTCCAACTATTAAATAAATAAAATTAAAGTTACTAGCAATAGCGCTCCCTAGAGATATACCCACTAAGGCGCCACCTGCTAAAGCGAGTGCGACAGTTATGTAATATAATATTTTTTGCATATTTTTTCCTCTTCCTTATTATTATATAGTATTTTTTCTTTCTTCATACTTAAATTTGTAATTCTTCAAAGATATCTTCCGCTTTTAAAACCATTTTCGCCCCATCGCGAATTAAAATATTCGGAAGAGAATCTTCATCGATATGAGTTGGCATACAGATTATATTTTTATTCTGCTCAATAGCCCATTGAACCGTTAATGATGTGCCTGAATGCTCTTTTGCTTCGGGAACAAATAGAGTTCCTGAAATTGCCGATATTAATCTATTTCTTGACGCGAAGTTTTCTCTTTTTGCCGGAGATGAAGATGGATATTCTGATAATATTAATCCTTTTTCTTTAATCTCTTCATAAAGACCTAAATGCTCACTTGGATAACATACATCTATTCCTGAAGCGATGATAGCGATCGTCTTACGGTCTAATTCAAGTGCCACTTCATGAGCAATGCGATCAATACCTTTAGCTAGACCTGAAACTAGACACACATCTTCTTTTTCTAATAGATCATGAAGAAGATTATAAGTATTTTCTTTTCCATATAAAGAAGGTTCCCTAGTCCCAACCACACTTAATCTTAAAGGCCATTCTAATAAACTTAGATCACCATAATAAAATAGGACCATCGGGGGATGATAAATGTTTTTTAAAAAACTTGGATAACTTGCATCAAGTAAAGTAAGAGTATTGCAAGATAAAGTGGAAACTTCTTTCATCACTTCATCTTCATGGACGCGTTCCTTTCTTTTTAACGCATCAATAATACTTTTGTAGTCGCCTTTATACTTAAGCGAAAAATAAATGAGAATATCTCTAATTTGCATAAAAAAATCACCTCATTTATCTAATCGTCAAATAAAATCTATTTTCTTACAAAATTTTTTAATTTTGTTACAGGAGCATATGAAAAGCGATAGATATCTTTAATAACTCCAAGTTTTTCAATTAATGCAAGATGCTCTTTAGTGGGATATCCTTTATGCTTACTAAAATGATATTCAGGATATATCTTATCTAATTCATCCATGATGCGATCACGAGTGACTTTTGCTAAAATACTAGCCGCGGCGATATTCATCGCTTTTGCGTCCCCTTTTACAATAGCTTCTTGGGGAATACCAAAAAAATCATATAAAGGCATAGCATCAGTCAAGATATAATCTGGTTCTATTTTTAATTTCTTAATAGCTTCACACATACCAAAGCGTGATGATTCATATATATTCATCTTATCGATATCACTAGGACTAATGATGACAATGCCATAGCTTAAAGCATTATCAATAATTACAGAATATAATTCTTCTCTTTTCTTTTCATTTAATTTTTTGGAATCGTTTATCTCTTCATTTTGAAAATTAATAGGTAACATACAAGCAGCACATACTAAAGGGCCACATAAGGGACCTCTCCCTGCTTCATCACAGCCCACAATGTGCTTAAATCCTTTTCCCCATATCTTCTTTTCATAATCTAACATAATGAATCCACGACTAGATGTACAATCTTTCCTTCTTTAAATTCTTTTAAGACTAGATTTTCAACCGCATCAAAATCATATTTACCTTCTTTTAAAAGTAAGCCTCTAGATTTTGCAATCCCTTCTTTAATGCCTAAAGAGGAAGTTAAATCATCTTCAATTAGATGAAAGCGAGATATAAATTCTTCCTTATATTTCGGTAATAATAATTCTAACAAATTATCATATAATTCTGAAGTTGGAAGTATAGTGCTTGGAATTGCTCCAATTAAGGCTAAATGCAATGCGATAAGATGATCTTCGTAATGAGGAGGTAAAATACCTGGAGTATCTAATAATTCGATATCTTTTAAAGAACGTATCCATTGTTGGGCTCTTGTATGTCCTGGTGTATTAGCTTTTGAAGCACTTTCTTTACCAACAAGAGCGTTGATTAGAGATGATTTACCAACATTTGGTATTCCTACAACCATAACTCTAATAGGTTGAGGTTTCATCCCTCTTTTTTGTTCTTTTAATCTTTTATCACTACTTGCTTTTTCAATCATTCTTTTTAATTCTTTAATATCTTCTTTACTCTTTATATCAAAAGGTAAAACTAAACCCTCTTCTTCATACTTTTTGATAAATGGGGTCAATAAATTGATATCCACAAGATCTTTTTTAGATAGAACTAAGATTCTTTTTTTATCCTTTAATACCACATTTAAAAAAGGATTTCTTGAAGAAATTGGAGCTCTTGCATCACATATTTCAATAACAACATCGATGACTTTTAAACGGTTTTCTAATTCTATGAAAGCCTTTTTCATATGACCTGGATACCAATGTATATTCTTTCTATTCATAGATAATACTTCCAATCTGTAATGAAACGATAATCTCTTTCATTCCATGAACACGTTTCACTTTTACATACTCCCATTATTACTTTTAAAACACCAATAATATTTTCTTTTTTTACTAAACCTAATCCATGCGCAGAATCAAAAGAATTATCGCGATTATCCCCTAGAACAAAATATTCATTTTCTTTTAAAGTGATCTTTTCATCTGCATAATAACAAGAACTAGAACATGTTTTATTCTTTTTATCATTAGTGATATAATCTTGTTTTATTTCTTCTTCATTTATAAAAATCGTTCCATCACTTGATCTTAAGTAAAAGGTTTCTAAAGGAGTAGCAATTACTCTTTTTATATAAAAATAGTCTTCATCACTATCATTATGGAAACCAATAATTTGCCCTCTTTTAATATTATTTATGGCATATTTACTATGATCTAAATAACCAAATTCTCGATCTAATACATTTGGACTCATCGATTCTCCTGATATATCAATAGGAGTTAAAGCAAGATAAGTATATAAAGAGCCAAGTGAAAATAAAGCAAAGAAAAAGACAAAAATACAGACAAATATCTTTAAAACAAGTCTTTTTTTCATCTCTTATTTTCCTTTCTTTTTTAGTATACAATAAAATATGAATTTGATAAATAATTAATATTTTAAGAAGTAATCTATTAAAGATATATCTATTTTCACTAAAAAAACTATGCATCAGATGCATAGTTTAATTGTCACTTTTTGTTCTTAAATACTTCTTTCAATCTTGCAGATTTACCAGCACGTTCACGTAAGTAATATAATTTCTTACGTCTTACTTTACCATGACGAAGCACTTCAATAGAAGTAATATTTGGTGAATTTACTGGGAAAGTTCTTTCAACTCCAATACCGGAAGAAAACTTTCTAACGATAAAGGTATCACTTACACCAGATCCACGACGGGAAATAACAACCCCTTGGAAAACTTGATTTCTTGTTTTCCCATTTTCGACAATACGGACAGATACTTTAACAGTATCTCCTGTAGTAAAGGCTGGAAGATCAGAACGAATTTGTGTTTTTTCAATCAAATTAACTAAATTATTATTCATTCTTATGACCTCCTTTTTCTATTCTTAGGATGTTCTTACTAGTGACTTAGCAGCGGACCACCTGCAGCGACCAAACGCTTAAATATCATAGCAAGTCAAATATTATTTTGCAATGATTTTTCATTAATTAAGGCACTTTGAATTAGCTATAGTTCTTGTCGCGTATAGACATTCATATTTCCAATACAAATTCTACCTCTATTGCTATCATTTATATTTTCTATTTTACTCTCCATGTAAAACTCAAAACCAAATACAGGTTCCGGAAATACAATGGTATATGTCTTTGGATATTCGCGATATAAAGGTAAATCCACTTCTTTCGATAATAAGTCAAGAACTGTAGTATATCCACTTCCACTAGGTATTCTTAAAACGGCATCACAATTATATCTATACGTCTTTTCATTAGTTAATGATCTCCAATGTGTTAAATCGACTTCGATTTTTGAAACAGGAAAATCAAATTTATATTCAATAAAGGCCTCCTTAATTCCTTTTCTAAGTGGAGACATGACAATAAATTCATTATGAATATAACCAGTACGATATCTTCTTGTTTGAAATTTAAAGCCCGAAGATAAAGTATGATTCTTAAATTGTGTTCTTGTCGCCTCATCAGTAGGATAAGCATCTTCAAAACCATAATCGGTTGGTACAACTATGGCTGCTAGATAATCATAATTATAGCTTTCCACGAAACTATTGAGATAGTGGTATATAAAAGAATTTATTCTCGTTGCATAATTATTAGATGCACTTCCAGATGTGTGAATACCACACACATAGATAGAACCATCGCTCGCAGTCATAAAAACAGGGGATCCACTTTGACCACCAAAAGTATCAAAATTATAACTATATTTGTACTCGCTTTTGCCAGTCAATTCACCATGAGTTTCCCACATCGTACCGCCTTTATCCCCTGGATATCCATAAGAGTAAACAGCTGCGCCATCTTCATACCAATTACTAATTTTGCCATAATAACCTGTTTGAACTCCTAAATCGCGATCTAATTGCATAGCACACCAATCGTAATTTGTCGATGAATTTTCAAAATATTCTTTTTGAATATTAATAACAGACACTTTAGCGTAATAAACATAAGAATCTATCCTTTCAATATCGCCATTTAATCCGGCATAAACTTCAATTGTATCTGGAAATCTTGGATTAAATATACCATCATCAAAATCTCCATCGTTAGAAACATCGCTATACCCGCAATGAGCTGCAGTAACCATTAAATTCGGTCCTTCCATAAAGCCAGTACCAATCGCATAACGGTCTTGATATGTTCTATCGCTTTGTCTTAATACATTTTTAAAAGTCATATACATCATTACTATTCCGCGATATGGCCATTCTCTAGTTTGTAAAATACGAGATCTATCATCATGTCCGATTACAGTAGTAGGAGAAATAGCAAAACTTGTGTCTTTTGGAATGTACGATTCACTTCTATCAATGCCATAATTTATTGAACTATTTGATTCTATTTTTGAGTGAATAGAAGATACACCTATACCATCTGCTTCATAATTTCTATTTTTGTATGAATCCATATTGAAATATTCATATGATATTGATTTTGAAGATAAATCATAATTGACCATATTGGCAGTTTCATAAGTGGAATTATCATACTTACTACTTGCGCTCATTTTACTAAAGCTGTTAATTGTATTAATTTCCTTTTGCTCTTTACTTAGTTCATCTGAAACAATTTTTAATTGGTTAATCAGTTCATCTTTATTTTTTATATCACTAAAATTATCTTCTATAAAATTCATGGTAAATATTGAAAAAAGCGTAATCCATAGAGCAAATGAAATTTTTTTCATCATAATAAGTCTCCTTGTCTATCATATAGCATAAAATTTCCAGTTGGTGTTTCAAGAGCAAGACTATCATATGTTTCATTTTGAGCATAGAGCTCGAAGCGATTTATGGCTACACCAGCTTCATTTCTATATGTGCCATTGCCCATATCTAAAGCATATATAAATTCATCATTATTATCTTGTTTTTTCCAATAATCTAGTTCGTTTTCATTAACTAAATAGCCCACCATCTTAGAAGATTCTAATGTTTTAAGTTGCTCCTTAGTATAAATATATTTGCTCCCAAGACATACAAATTCATAAGGAATCAGAGCCGCGAGCATAATATCATTACTAGTTGTTTCACCCTTAGAATCCTTAAGTGAAGGTAAGGAAGTACAACTTGCAAGTAGTAAAGCGCCACTTAAAAAACTCATAGATAATAAAAATCTAAATTTTGATTTTTTCATAAATAGCACCTCCATAAATCTTTAAAATCACTTTTTCTTTACATTTAATATTATACAACAAGAAACAGTTTTCAACTAAAAAAGTTTATAAATTAACTACATAAATAAATCGTCTTATCCTCTTTAACAGCTTTTATTAAATCTTCCTTATATCCAGAAGTACTAAAAATGATGTAATAGACATTAGATGTATTTGTTAATTTCTTCATCACTTCAGCTTTAGATTTTAACTTATTTAAAACCTCTATTCCTTTTGGGGATTTAGTATATTTTGCCTCTCCTAATATGAGATTTTTACCTATGGTATCGATTGCCACAATATCTATTTCACCAGTTTCTTTACCCCAATATCTACCAACTTTATCAATGGGAAAATCCCATATATTTTGAGATGATAATTCCCACATCTTTTCTCTACATACATCTTCATATATATAAGAAACATAATTTTGAATAAATCCTTTTTTTATTTGTGATAATACATAATCAACTTCACCTTTTTCTAAATAAGAACGATAGATATAAACAAACTTAAACCAAAAAGCAATAAAATTATCTTTGATGCGATATAATCCCTTCTTGCTTTTTTGAGGAGCACTTTCCGTAATTGGTACTTCTCGATCAATTAAATCTAAATCCATTAATACTTTTAAATATTTAGTTAGTCCAGTTTGTTTTAAACCCAAATCAGCGGCTATTTCATTAAGTTTATGTTTACCCATAGCTATAGATTTAATAAGAGAAAAGTAACTACCTATTTCACTTACTTCTTTTTGTAAAAGAAAATATGGTTCTTCATAAAGAAAACTTTCTTTACTCAATATATTTTCTTTTATAGCTTTATAAATATCTTTATATCCTATAAAAGCATTGATATATTTTGGTATTCCTCCTGTAACAGCATAAAAAGGTACTAGATCTAGAGTAGGAGATACATCAAAAAATTCATGATAATTTTTAAAAGGGATTTGCCCTAATTTAATTTGAGCAGTTCTTCTACCATATAAAGGACTACTATAATCAAGCGTTTGAGATTTCATAAGTGATATAAGAGAGCCACATAATATGAGCATGATATTAGATGAACTTAAAAATGTATCCCATATCTTTTGCATTATAGAAGGAAAGGCATTATTGTCTTTACCTATATATTGAAATTCATCAAAAACAATAATCTTTTTTGTCTCTGTTTTATAATCAATAAGAGCTTTAAAAGTAGTCATCCAATCAATAGATGCCGATTTTAAAAGATCATTTTTAATAAAATTACCTACTTGCATTTTAAAATAATTTAAATTTTGTCTTTCTGATTCTTCAGTAGCTAAAAAATAAAGAGAATCTTGATGTGATTTTAAAAATTCATTGATTAAACTAGTCTTACCTACTCTTCTTCTTCCATAGATGATAACTAAAGACGATGATGGTAAATTATATTGTTTTTCTAAGGCTTCTAGTTCTTTGGTGCGATTTATAAATTTATTCATTATCTTTCTCCATTTGCTTCTAACAATATTATACTTCAAATTATAATAATTTCAATTATAATTATTTCAAATGAAGCAGAAGAAATATAAAAACTCAGAAAAAATGCTATTTTTTTATGCTTTTTAAGCATTTTTCTATATTAAATGATGTGCAAAAAAAT
>X41_Pika__coassemble_15_pt1 | contig 18015 bp, 18 predicted proteins | sample X41_Pika__metabat2_high_PE_003 | metagenome-assembled genome bin X41_Pika | reverse complement strand
TTCCTTGCTCATCAAGCTTACGAAAGCATGAGTAATTTGCAGAACCATATACTAAAATAACTTTGGGATTAAGTGTATGAACAAGTACATCAAGCCCCATCTCAAATCTTTCTTGATCGATGAGTCTTCGTGGGCTTCCCCCAACTGTTCCAATAGCCACAACACTATTTTGAGGTATTCCATCAAAACAATATCGATAGCTTTCCTCAGTGCCCCACCGTACATTGTTAATAACTTGAATGCCATTTTTTCCAAGCCAATATCCATAGGCACGCATGCGATATGTGTTATAAATTTTTATTGGCTCTGGAAAGTCTTGATATGTTGAAAAATCTGGTGTAATAGCCCCTGCAAAATGACGCAATATTTTTAAAGAATTTGTACTATTATGCCAGATACCATACGGCCCATCAAACTTATAGTCATCAATGTACCAGCAAACATAAGAATTAAACCAAAAATCAGTATCTTTTTTTGCAAGACTCTTTTTATATATTTGTTTTGCTTCTTCCCATGTGATGATTTTATCAGGAAGAATTGACGCTGTTGTCGGACAAAATGGAATATCATTTTGTGAGAAGATTGCTCCTTCTAACATATATGCATTCCAAACATCTTTGCATCCATTACGAATACAATTTTCTTTAGATATCATTAATTATGCCTCCATATAAATTTTTTTATAAATATAAATACATTTTACCCTTCTTTAAATGCGGCATAATCTTAATGCGATTAATAGGATGCACGCATCTAGAGAAAAGTGCCTTACAAGTTGCTACCAACAATTTGTAAGGTTTTTATTGACTACAATCAAATCACTTCACCACCGTTCAAAGTATCAATACCAAAACGTTTCAGTAATGATAGTTCATAATGGCATATATAATAAGAATAAAAGACTAACCGCTTAAAATAAAAATATTTAGTAAAGAAATTAACATAGTTAAGTGACAAAGTAAATTCAGTTTATAAGGAGTAAAATGAGTTTTAGTTTGAGCATTTTAGGTGATTATCAATTAAAAGCGTTAGTATTTAAAACATCAAGGCAATTATAAGAAATTTTGCCTAATGAATCTAAGACACATATAGATACTAAAGTATTATTATTATCTAGTTCCCAAATGACATTATCTGATTTAATTATTTCATTAACTTCATTATTTGAAACGATGATTTTAACGGCATTTAGATATATTTCACAATAAAAAATATCTGTATTTATTTCTTTTGAATTATCTATTAAAACATCACCATCTTTATAATCTTTTGGAATAGCATAAAGATGAGGTATCTCTTTATATTCTTTACAAATAAGAAGAGTAATACTATGAATAATAGAGTTTTGAGCATAACCTATTTCAAGTAAAGAATGATTTTCTTTACGAAAGAAAAGATATTCATCTGTTAAAAATTCTTCTTTAGTTTTTAATTGAAGAGGAATATAGCAATCAAGCATAGCAATTCTTTTTATTTTTTTGTCTATATATTTCATGTTTACCTCCTATTTTTTTAAAAGCGCATGAATAACTGCATCACATGGCATGCCTTCCCTTGCTTTATTGATAATAAAGTACCAATTCCCATGCTGATAAATTTTACCATAAATTATTTCGTTTTGTGTTACTACTCCTAGAGACTGCTGCATATCATATAATAACATTTGTGTCATGAGCTTACTACCTTCTCGTGAATGACCCATATTTAATTGCTTGATAAGATACTTAGCCATATGTTTTGTAGCATTCCCATTAACCCATAAAGTCTTATTATCAGTTTTAACAATAAAAGAGCGTGGAAGTTCTGTCCCAGGGTAATTTGATTGTGTTGGCATAATATTGTTCCATACATCAGATGAATCGCCACTTGTTCCATGAAATAGGCCACTTTTGCCTTTACTCATTTTGTGCACCTCCGATTAAATTTTTTCTAATAATTTAAAATAAATGTATTCAAAATTTCTTCGGATGTGTCATAATATTAATGCGATTAATAGGATGTACGCATCCAAAGAAAAGCGCCTTATAAATTGCTACCAACAATTTGTAAGGTTTTTATTAACTGCAATCAAATTGCATCACCACCTTCAGAGTATCCAAGGAAAAACATTCCTTGTCTCTTACCAAAATTATAACTTTTATTACCGAAATTATCAATATTTGATTTATATAGAACGAAAAATCTTAGTTCGATATATTTATTTATTGTCGATTAAGAGTATTTGTCCATAAAACATCATAGCAATTATAGGAAACTTTACCACTTGAATCTAAGACACATATAGATACTAAATCATCATTATTATCTAGTTCCCAAATGACATTATCTGATTTAATAATTTCATTAACTTTATTATTTGAAACAATAATTTTAACGGCATCTAGATATATTTCACAATAAAAAATATCAGTATATATTTCTTCAGATTGATCTATTAATATGTCACCTTCTTTATAATCTTTTGGCATAGAATAAAGATGAGGTACCTTTTGATATTCTTTACAAATAACAAGAGTAATGCGATAAACAAAAAAATTGTATTCATTAAAACCAAATTCAAGTAAGGAGGAATTTCCTTTTCTAATGATAAGATAATCAGTTGCATATCCTTCATTAAATCTTACTTGAAAAGGGATATAGCAATCATATGTAATTATTCTTTTTATTTTTTCTTTTGTGTATTTCATGTATTACCTCCTATTTTTTGAAAAGTGCATGTATAACTGCGTCATATGGCATTTCATTCCGGGCTTTATCGATAGCAAAATACCAATTCCCATGATGATAAACATCACCATAAATAATATCATTTTGTACTACTACGCCTAGAGACTGCTGCATATCATATAATAGCATTTGTGTCATAAGTTTAGTACTTTCTATCGAATAACCCATACGTGATTGCTTGTTAATATATTCGAACATATGTTCGGTGGCATTACCATTAACCCATAAAGTCTTATTATCAGTTTTAACAATAAAAGAGCGTGGAAGTTCTGTCCCAGGGTAATTTGATTGTGTTGGCATAATATTGTTCCATACATCAGATGAATCGCCACTTGTTCCATGAAATAGGCCACTTTTGCCTTTACTCATTTTGTGCACCTCCGATTAAATTTTTTCTAATAATTTAAAATAAATGTATTCAAAATTTCTTCGGATGTGTCATAATATTAATGCGATTAATAGGATGTACGCATCCAAAGAAAAGCGCCTTATAAATTGCTACCAACAATTTGTAAGGTTTTTATTAATACCAATCAAATTTCATCACCACCTCTTAAAGCATCTAAACCAAATTGTTTCAATAGCGATATTTCATAATCTAATAAGTAAGGAGGGCCATAAGTTACCCTTTTTCGGTAATAATCATAAGCATATCTTGCCGCTTCACGGCTAATGTCAAAGTGCATATAAATTTCAGATGCACTTTTTAGATTTAAGCCGTGAATCAACACAGGAGGAGCTAAAGCGTATTTAGCAAAAAAATTAGCCTCAGCTTCTGCAAGATCACTTTCTTGTGAATGATCTAAAATAATGTGACCACACTCATGGGCAATTGTATTATTAATTCGACCATCATTCATCAAATCATTGTAGAAGATATACCAGATACCATCATATTTAATTGAAAAACCATCTTCGCTTAACGATGTCATTAGAAGGCGTGTTTTTTCTGACTTTGAAGAATAAGGGACAATTTTAACTCCTAATTTTTCTGCGATTTGAAAGGCATTAATTGGTAAATCATGAATGCCCAATTTAATAAAAGTTCTAGTCACTATTTTTTTTATTTCTTCGCAGCGAAAATCTGGTATCTTATACGACAATGATTACTCCTCCTCAAATAAAGCTGATATAAGTATTTTCTTTTCCTTTTCTGACATAGATGAAGCGTTACGTGCTAAAAGCCTTTCGACTTTTGGTAAATCAAATTCATCTCTTTCTATACCTAATAAATAGTCTGATGTTGTATTTAAAGCTGTAGCAAGATTAGCAAGCATATCAGCTTTAGGCTCCCTATCGCCAGAGACATAGCGAGATAGTGTTGCTTCAGTTGTATTAACAAGTTCCGCTAAGTCTTTTTGTGTCATTCCCCTTTTTTGCAATAGACTAGCTAATCTTTCACCAAATTCTTTACTCATGATAATTTATCCTCCTATTCAATCATGTTTCTTTCTTCTTACCATAAGTATAATTGACATTACCAAGGATGTCAAATGCTTTTAAAATTATATATTTAAAAATTCACATAAGCATGTGTTTGTCTTAGAAAATAGTAAATAATTACTCTAATTATTTTTTTCTTATTTATAAATAAAATAAATTACTTAACTCTAATTTTTTTAAATGATTAAAAAAATGAGGTTTTTTCCTCATTTTTTATTACTTTCCATATTTTCTCGACCAATGGATAACATCAATTTAATACGATTCTCTTGATTGACTTTAACCGCTCCAGCATCATAATCAACGGCCACAATATTGGCATTTGGCATTAATTCAACAATGCGTCTAATCATACCTTTCCCACCGATATGATTTGGTAAACATCCAAATGGTTGAGTGCATACTATATTACCATAACCAGATTCTACAAGTTCCATCATTTCCGCGGTTAATAACCAACCTTCACCCATTTTATCACCATAACCAATTACTCCTTTAATGAGTTCTTTTAGATGATGATATTTAGATGGTTTATAGAAGCAATCATATCTAGATATAGATGAAACAATTATATCTTCCGTCTTTAAACAATAATTTAATAAGAATGTACAAACCATCTTTTTAAGTTTAGAGCCTCCATATAATTTAATATCTTCAAGTCTATTATCAATCTTAAAAAGAATAAAGCCTAACATCCCTGGTAAATTAACTTCACAATCCTGTTCTTTTAAGAAGTCCTCTAAAGAGTTATTACCTAAAGAAGAATATTTAACATATATTTCTCCTACTACTCCTACTTTTAATTTAGGATTACTTCTATCACAAGGTAAAGATGCAAATTCATCAGTTAATTGATAAATATTTTGTCTCATCTCTTTTAAGTTATAACCTTTAGAATTAGATAATCTTTCAATAAAATATTTAGACCACTTTTCTACGAGTTCATCGGTAGAGCCCTTTTTAATTTCATAAGGTTCACATTGATTTTTTAAAAGCATTAAAGCATCACCATAAATTAATCCCGCAATGGCCTTACGAATAAAAGATAAAGATAATTTAAAGCCCGGATTTTTTTCAAGTCCAGATAAATTTAAACTGATGACAGGAATATAACCAAGTCCTGCTCTAGCTAAAGCTTTCCTTAAAAGATGAATATAATTTGAGGCTCTACATCCTCCTCCTGTTTGAGTGATTAATAAAGCTACTTTATGAAGATCATATTTGCCAGATTGTACAGCATGAATTAATTGTCCAATAGCTAAAATAGCAGGATAACAAGTATCATTATGGACATATTTTAAGCCTGTTTGAGCAATTTCAGGGCCTGTGCTTTCTAATAATTCAGCCTTATAACCCATATTATTAAATACTTCTTTTAATATTCTAAAATGAGTTGGTGCCATCATTGGGAAAAGAATTGTAAATTCTTTGCGCATCTCTTTAGTGAAAAGAAGACGACCTGTTTTATCATAAACTAATCTTGCCATGTCTATTTATTCTCCTTTTCTTCAAGCGCCGAAAGTAAAGATCTAATTCTAATCTTTACGGCCCCAAGATTTGTAATTTCATCGATTTTGATTTGGGTATATATCTTTCCATTCTTTTCTAAGATATCACGCACTTCATCTGTGGTAATTGCATCAACTCCACAACCAAAGCTTACAAGTTGTACTAGATTCATATCACTAGTATTACCTATATAATTCGCGGCAAGATAAAGTCTAGAATGATATGTCCATTGATTTAAGACATGAACATTGATTTTATGTTTCATCTTACGGGCTATAACATCTTCTGAGACTATCGCTACATTAAAAGAAGAAATCATCTTATCAATACCATGATTAATTTCCGGATCTAAATGATATGGTCTTCCCGATAAAACAATAATCTTTTTCTTTTCTTGACGAGCCCGAGCAATTATTTCATCACCTTTTAAAGCAATCTTATTTTCATAATCATCATAAGCTTTATAGGCTTTATCAACCGCTTTTTTAACTTCTTTTAAAGTGAAGTTTTGTTCTTTAAAGTTATTCTTTAAAATATCTAAAAACTTATGTGGAAAATCTTTTTTACGATGAATACCAACATAATCTTTAATAAAGAGAATATGTTCTCTTTCTAATATCTTTACATTGGCATTTATTACTTCTGGATAATAAGCAACAACTGGACAATTATAATGATTATCACCTTTATTCTCATTTATATTATAAGACATGCAGGGATAAAAGATGGTTTTAATACCCTTTTCAACTAGATATACAACATGACCATGCAATAGTTTTGCTGGGAAACATACCGTATCAGAAGGAATAGTAGATTGTCCATTTAAATATAACTTACGAGAAGAAAAAGGACTAACGACAACTTTAAAATCTAATTCTTCAAATAAAGTTTTCCAAAATGGTAATAATTCATATAGATTTAATCCTAAAGGAATACCTATTGTTCCTCTTTTACCTTCATTTTTTGATTCTTTAATATATTCTTCAAAGAGACTTTGTTTATATTCATAAAGATTTAAATCACCGGCTATTTTCTTTTTAGTCACTGGTTTTTCACATCGATTACCACCGATAAAGACACGACCTTCAGCAAATCTATTAATAGTTAAACGACAATTATTTGGGCATATTTTACAATTAGTAATTTGTATTTCATGTTTAAAGTTATCTAAATCAACTTTCTTTACAATATTACTTTTATTTATATGCATAGTTTTGGCATATAAAGCGGCTCCATATGCTCCCATTAAACCAGAAATACTAGGTCTAACCACCTTAATACCAAGTTCTAATTCAAAAGCTCTTAAGACGGCATTATTTAAAAAAGTACCACCTTGAACAACAATATTTTGTCCAAGTTCATTTGGATTACCAGCTCTTATGACTTTATATAAAGCATTTTTAACAACAGATCTAGATAATCCTGCTGATATATCTTCAATAGTTGCACCATCTTTTTGAGCTTGTTTAACCGCGGAATTCATAAAGACAGTACATCGCGAACCTAAATCCACAGGTCTTTTAGCAAATAGACCTAATTTCGAAAATGTTTCTATATCATAACCTAAAGCGGACGCGAAAGTTTGTAAAAATGATCCACATCCTGAAGAGCATGCTTCATTTAAAAAGATATTATCAATAGCCCCATTATGGATTTTAAAACATTTGATGTCTTGTCCTCCAATATCGATAACAAAATCAACATTGGGCATAAACTTTTTGGCGGCTACAAAATGGGCAATAGTTTCAACAATTCCAAAATCAATCCTAAATCCATTGCGGATGATATCTTCTCCATATCCAGTAACAGCACTAGAAATAATATTGATATCTGGTTTTAATTCATATATCTTTTCTAATTCTTTTTTTACTAAAGGTATAGGATTTCCCGCATTTGACATATAGGCTTGATATCTTATATTTTCATCTTCATCCATAACGACAAGTTTAATAGTAGTACTTCCCGCATCAATACCTAAATAGCATCCACCATTATATTCTTCAAAAGGAAGAATAGCCACTTGCTCTTTATTATGACGAGTTAAGAATTCATCATACTCAACTTTTGAATTAAATAGGGGTTTTTGATACGCAAAATTACCAAGATGCGAATAATTTTTTACTCTTTCTAATAGAGTTGGTAGATGTATTACTCTATCAGCAGAATATGCTGTACCTAAAGAGACATAATATAAAGAATTTTCAGGGCATACACCTTTTGTTTTTAAAACATCATCAAAGGCTTTTCTTAATTCAGATAAGAAGGTTAAAGGACCACCTAGATATAAGACATTACCTTTTATTTCACGCCCTTGAGCAAGTCCTGCAATTGTTTGATTTACCACCGCATAAAATATGGAAGCGGCGACATCTTCTTTTCGAGCTCCTTGATTTAATAAAGGTTGAATATCAGATTTAGCAAAGACACCACAGCGAGAAGCAATCGTATATATCTTTTCTTTTTTACTTGCTAAATCATTAATTTCATCAATACTGACATTTAGTAAAGATGCCATTTGATCTATAAAAGCACCAGTACCACCGGCGCATGTACCATTCATTCTAACTTCCACTCCATCGGTTAGAAACAATATTTTAGCGTCTTCTCCTCCTAGTTCAATAATGACATTAGTTTCAGGATGTAATCTTTTCGCAGCAATACGCGTGGCATATACTTCTTGGACAAATGGAAAATCACTAGCTTCCGCGATCCCCATACCAGCAGAGCCAGAAAGAGCAATTTTAACATCTTGTTCATCAAAAAGAACTTCTTTACCTAAGCGGTCTAAGAGTTCTTCAATCTTTTCGGCAATCTTTGATAGATGCCTTTCATATGAAGAATATATTATTTCTTCTTGCTCATTTAAAACAACACATTTAATCGTTGTAGAACCAATATCTAATCCAATACGTTTCATGATTACTCCTTATCCTCATTGCCATTTTCATCATCTACTTCATTGTTTTCTTCAAGATTACTAAACTCATCATCAAGATTTTTCTCGGCTTCTTCACTATTCTTTTTAAAGTTTTCAAATAGAGCTCTAAGTTTTGCTTTTTCCTCTTCAGGAACATCTGGCATATTTTCTAAGCGCATGAGGTCTTGTTGTACTTCTTCTTGAATAAAGCGCATGACTTGTCCACGATGCGTATAAAAAGTTAAAAAGCAACCCGATAGATAAAATGGTAAATAAAGCGAACATCCTAAAATAGAAACAATTGTAGCACTTAATAAGGCTACACTTTCTCCGAAAGGAAAATATAAACCAATGGCTAATGGGAAATATAAAAGACAAAAAATAAAGAGGAATGGTAAAGCTACTGTTCTAATTTGTTTTTGATAAGTAGCTCTTGCTCTTTTCTTTAAAAGTCTTAACATCCTTTTCGTAACGGAACTTGGTAAACCAAAATAAAAATTAAAATAAGGTAGATTAACACGCGATAAGAAACGATAAAAGAAAAATAACATACATATTCCTAAGATAATAATTAATCCTACCGAAAAATAAGGAAGGTTAAAGAACATACTAATGTCTTGTGTATTCATAAATTCTTCAAATAGCGATACATTATTGGCTGCAATTATCGAAACATAAGAAGAAAGTAAAATATCCGCGATAATAAAGGTTAATAAACCGGCAAAAATTAAAGAATAACATCCCCTAAAGACGGGAGAAAAATAAGCTTTATAATTCTTATATATTTCATCATAATTAGCTTCATGCCCAGTTAATAAACGCATAGAAACTAATTCATATGATAAAAACAAAGGAAGAAACGCAAAAGCAAAAATAAGTAAGGCTAATACACTTAATAATATACTTCCACTTAATAATATGATTAAAACAGATGATAAAACTAAAATAAGACCTAAAGAAATGGAAAAAACAAGCATTTTTCCATAGATTCTTTTACATCTTCTAAATACCGCACTTAAAAAGACAAAATCCACTTTTTTCTCCTTTCTATCCAAAGGATAGATAGCCTTTATATTTTACTAAATCAAAGGCTCAATGAAAAGAAAAAATAACATTTATAAAAAGTTCCTATTAGCAAGATATTTTAGTATTTATCTAGTTTTAATATCAACAGATATATTTAAATACATTTATACTAAAATGCATTAATATTTATCTTCTATAAAAGCTTTAAAGCCTCCTTTAAAGAAGATACAACTTTAGAATGACCTCTAGACAATATTTCTTTATCTTGATGACCTCGAGAAACTAATATACAAGATATACCCATCGCTAAAGCTGTTTCTTCATCATGTAATGTATCGCCAATAAAGACACATTTATCTAAATCAAGATGACTATTTTTAATGAAATTAATACCTAGTTCACTCTTACCAGAAGCATATATATCACTTTTACCAATGATATGTTTAAAGTAGGAGCGTATACCATACATATCTAATTGCTTATTCATCATTTCTATTTCTGAAGCTGAAAGAATGATTAAAATCTTCCCTTCTTTTTTTAAAGTATCTAATACTTCAATAACATCATCATATAAGGCACAATAGATATTTCTAGAAGTATATTCTTTAATGAATTGCTTGGCTAACAAATCAAAATCATCTTTGCTAAAATCAAATCCTGCTCTTTCATAATATGTTTTAATCGGAAAAGTAAAGATTTTTAAATATGTTTCTTTTGATACTTCTTTATGTCCACTTTGTAAAAGCATTTCATTTAATAAATCAAGACATAAATCGACATCATCAACAAGTGTACCATTAAAATCAAAAAAGATATAATCCATATTACTTCCCTATAACTATTATTTTTTTACTTCTTCTTTATTATTTTTTTCACATCTATCATGAAGATTTTGCACTATTTTTTCTAATTGATCTTGATTGATAGTAGCGATATTTTCATCATCTTCTTTACTCTTTAAAAACTTCTTTAAATCTTTTCTTTTAATTAAAATTTCTCCTTCTTGAGGTTGATAGACATTAAATTCACAATCATCATTTACGACCACAATAGAAAAGAAGAAGTTTTGTTCTTTTCCTGCATGCAAATAAGACTTTAAAAATTCCATTTGCACATAATTATTTCTTAAAGGATTTTCAATATATTTAAACATCCCTTTTTTATCATATTGAAACCATTTAGTATCTCTACTTTCCCCTTCAATACCTATGGTATAAGCAATATCTTTAATACAATAGATATACTTTTTACCAAAGAAAACATGATCAAAAGATATCATATTCTCATTTAATTTTAACTCCACATTATTGATTAAAAAGTTATCATGATTCAAAGCAATTCTATAAAGAGTTCTTCCGACAATTCTTTTATAGAAGCGCAACTCATATTGCCTTTTAAAAAGAGGATAAAAGAGAAATATGATAAAGAAAAATACTAAAAATATGGCAATTAATATAAAAGCTATCTTCATTCTGCAGTTTCAAGAGCAATTTCCATCATCTTATGGAATGAATTCTGTCTTTCTTCAGCTGTTGTCTCTTCTTTTTTACAAAGAGAATCTGATACGGTTAAAATACATAAAGCTTTCTTACCTAAAGAACTTGCAATGCTATATAAAGCATATGATTCCATTTCTACTGCAAGAACACCCATCTTAGCCCATTTCTTCCATACATCAACAGTATCATTATAGAAAGTATCACTTGATAAAATATTTCCAACCCTTGGTTCCACTCCGAGTTTTTTAGAAGCTTCATATGCTCTTAAAAGAGTCTTAAAATCCGCGGAGGCGGAAAATGTACCGGGTAAATTATATTGATGTGCCCAATTAGAATTCGTCGATGCGGCTTCTGCAAGAATAATATCAAATAAATTTAAATCATCTTGATAAGCACCGCAGGAACCAATACGGATAATGGTTTCTACGCCATAAAAGGCATATAATTCATGAGCATATATTCCAATGCTTGGAATACCCATTCCTGAACCCATAACAGAAATCCTCTTTCCTTTATAAGTACCCGTATACCCTAACATATTTCTTACGCCATTAACTTGCACAACATCGCTTAAATAGTGTTCGGCGATATATTTAGCTCTTAATGGATCTCCTGGCATTAATACAGTTTTTGCAAAAGCATTTTCATTTGCTTCATTATGTGGTGTAGACATAATTCCCTCCTTATTTTTTACAAAAATATTCTAGCATAAATTTACCCATTTAAAAATAGCAAATATTTTATTAATAAAGCCTTATCTCAATTGATTTTATGACGCTTGATGACTAGCACACAAAAGGGTAAACGCTTATTGTCCATCTCACAAAGGGCGAGTTTAACTATTCTTAGATATTTTATTTGATAAAGGATTTTTAGTCGCTATTTTTTTAAGTAACTAAACAATGAAAAAACTAGATGTACACCATTTTTCTCCAGACTTTTATTGTCTATTGCGCTTTAAATAAACGCCTATTTATAGGCTCTAATTGGTATAATGATGTATCAATTTATAGTTATAAACTTCTAAATAAATTATGGTACTTAAAAACACATAAAATAATATCCCCACCCACTTTCCCATTTTCTATCGAAAATATATTCGCTATAGCGAAAAATTCACCATAGCAATTCCAACAATATTGGAAGCAAGGCTTGACGCCTTACAAAAGAAGGGGTAGAGTATTATTGTTGATACCGATAGAGATTTTTTTAGTCTCTATCGTTTTTTAGTATCTCAATAATACCGAGAATAATAATACATTTTAAGAGTCTAATAAACTCTTGCAACATATTTTCTTCTCCACTCTCCTTTTGAATTTGTCTTACCTTACTTCCAGTCACGAAAAGACACATACAGTCGCCTCCTTGTAACCTTACTTATTTCATAACGACAAGAAAAGTAACAAGATGTCCTCATTAATACATATAGGCATTTTGTTTTAAAAAAGGTAAATTTTTAAATTCTATCATCATAAAAATGGCAAATAATAGAATATTAATGCAAATTGGAAGTGGCAATAAAATGTATTACTCACAACAATAATTCATAAAAATAAAAAGCATATATAAAGCACTTACGAATTATGATGATGTCAAGATAATATGTAACGATTTAGTCAATTTATTTTGTAACAGTTAATCTATAAGCCATTTTAATAATACATTCTAGGGCTGTTGTGGAAGGTAAGTGCATCATGTCAATGTATAATTCAATATACCTTTTGCTTTCTATCTTCATAATCGTATTACATAAATGTGATAACAATATATCATCAAATGGTTCAGAATAGATATCACTAATATAATGTTTATATTGATCAACTAAATATGGAACCGCATCATCATAGCCTTTAACACTTAACGTTGATAATAAAAACATTCTATCTTTTGGGCTATTACATCTTTCCGCATATTTAATAATAATGGGTATGATAGATTTATATTCAGTCATAAATGGTGATTTATCGTAATAATGAGGTTTAAGTTTTACTCCATAATCTTTTATTTCATCATCTACATCATTCCATACTTTCGCATTATAATCTAAATTCATTTCATTCCTCCATGAATTAATGGGGTGATTCTTAATTATATATCAATAAAATTATTGGAATTTACTTTCCTAAGGGCACTTCCTAATTTTTTCTTCTTAAGATATAATATGTTTATTGATAAATATTATGTGAGGTATTTATGAATAAAAATGATGATTTTGATATTGATGCATATATAGATGAATGTGATAAAGATGATAAAGCTTTTGAAGAATCTCTATCTTCTTTTATAAAAACTTCAAAAATAAAAAAGGAAGTTCTTTTAGAATTTGATGAGGATTTAAAAAAACTTAAAAATCTTCAAACTCAAATAGAAGAAGAACGAAAGCAAGAAGATGCTTATGTTAATACTCTTACCGATGAAGAAAGAAAACAATATCTTAAAGAAAAGTATGAACGGGCCACAAAAGATGCAGAGAAGATATTTAAAAATGTAGAGACTTTAAAAGATCAAAAAAAAGAGTAATAAAAAATTATTTATATATAACTATGTACACCATTTTCTCCATATATATTTCCTTCTATATAAATTAAAAAAGTGCCTACTTTTAGGCCTTTTTTATAATTAATAAAAGTCTTAAATTGCCCTTTAACTTCTAAATAGATTTTTTAATGTAAATTCTACTATATATGGCATATCCTTTTGGCTTTTATTTACTTGCTTTTTATAACTTGTTATAATTAACGCGGAAGTAATAATTATGATTTTAATATGGATTATCTTACTTATCGCATTAGTTATAGGAATTCTTTTTATTATTTTTTCTGGTACTTTTTACGTGCGAAAAGAACATGTCGCTATTTTTGAAAAACTTTATAAATATCATAGAACACATAAACATGGTCTTCATATGATGACGCCTTTTATAACTCATTGTGTAGGTAGATATCCATCTACTATTCAAAGAGTTAAATTCACTTTTAAAACATATGATATATATCTAACATATCAAATCGAAGACTTTAAAGCGTATCATTATAATGGTCATAATTTTAAAGAATATCTACTTGATAATTTACCAAATATCGAAGAAAAAGATATTGAAGACTACATAAAAAAAATAGCCATTTCATATGGCTTAAATGTGCAAGATATAAAAATAAAAAATAAGGATTAATCCTTATTCATTAAATCTACAAATTCACTAAGAAATTCATCTAATAATACGGGAGTTAATTTACCCATATAGGCTAAAGAGACACGTCCTGTTTCTTCACTTACAACAACAGTAACAGAATCAGTAACTTCTGATATTCCAAAAGCCGCGCGATGTCTTGAACCATATCTTCCGGTTAAGGCTCTTGTAGTAGGAGTATAATAAACAGATGCCGCTACAATTGTATCACCTCTAATAACACAAGCTCCATCATGAAGTCTTGTGCCAGGATAGAAGATTGTTTGCACTAGTTCGCTACTAAATGGGGCATTGATGACAACCCCATTTTTCATGAAATCAGTCATATTTTGCTCTTTTTCAAAAGTTAATAGAGCCCCTGTTTTACTCTTGGATAAGATATGTACAACATCATCTATTTTCTTATATAATTCAGTGCGATCAATATTAGTTTGGGCTTTGACTTTCTTCTTATGTCTTTCGGATGAGAAGTTACCCACAAGTTTTCTAAATTCGAGGGCGTTTTCAAAGACACATATGATGGAAAATACTACTAAAAGGACATGCGATAAATCTTTTAAATAACCCAAACCAACAAATAAACTTGCTAAATATGTACCAAATATAAGCGTATATATAATAATGGCAAATTTTCTTTTTAAGCGACATAAAAAATATGTAATAGTTAAAAGTGCAATTACACTTGTAATAACAATATCCGTTATAGTCAAAGCATCAAGTTTATCTATTAATAAAAGCATAAATGGATTCATAATTCTCCCATCTCAAGACAAATAAGCTATTTTTTAGCCCTTTATCTATTTTAGCACACGAAATGCATAAAATAAAATATCTTTTATGATTTCATATTTTTTTTCTAAACTAGCCTAGTTTTAGGCTTTTTTTAAGTTAATAAAGATAGTTCTTGTAATATATTTAATAACATTGGGAAGATATATAAGGCTACAAATAATATAGAAGCAGCCACAATTAAGGCAATAAATGATATCCTTTCTAAGACATCTTGATGCGGTATTTCTTTTTTAAAGCGATATTTTAATAACATATCTCCAGCAATTAATAAAGCTCCTAAAATAGTAAGGATAATACCACTTGTCATACCTTGAGCAAAATAAGTTATTTCAATATTATTAATGCCTTCTTTTAATTCAATAGCCATAAATCCCGAAAAGACTTTAATTAAAGAAGCACTACTTCCATTAATCTTTACTTTATATCCTTCATTATATGGTAAAGAAACAAATAGATATTTACTTCCATCTTTATTATCATAACTTCCATATATCTTATCACCATTAGCCTTTAAAGATGCTCCCTTTGTATTATTTATCATCGCATCAAAGACATTATTTTTAATGCCATATACTCCAAGAGACTTACAATTTATTTCTTTTAATAAAGTCACTTCGATGTTAACGGTAGTATTTTCAAAAGTTCCTAATTCAATAACTCCATTGCTACTTTGACTTGGATAACTTGTGGCTTTATATGCATTATTTACTTTGATGCGGAAAGAATCATTAATATGTTCTACAAGATTGTTCGAATATTCATCAAAACAATCAAAATATAAAGTTTCAGAATCCTTTACTTCAATATGATATTGTAAAGAAGCAGTACTTCCCCTTGGTTTTAAATTAAAATAATCTTCATTTGAATTATCTTCAATATTATGGGCTTCATAATCATAAAAATTATGTAAAGCTTCCCCTTTAAATAAGGATTGATAGATATGCTCTTGCATCTTTCCTCTTAAAGATATTTCTAAGTTCTCTTCTCCTTTTAAATCATATGGGGTGGCAATCCCAAATGGTAAAACACTATTTTTATATATGGAATAATGATCTGTAGTTAAATACGCTTTTGTAGATACTCCACTTGCAATTGTATATTTATTTACTAATAGAGCGTCAGTAAACTTTGTGCCCCCATATGTACCTACTTCCATCCAATAGGATGAATATCCTAATGTCTTCATTAGATATAAATAATTTTCATCTGTTAAAGACGTATAATGACCAATGGTATTATATCCTAGAGCACCAACCATATTTACATCCATAAGTTTGACACTTGTCTTTACACGATAAAACTCATCATCTTCTATTTTATTACTCAATTCAAAATAGTCTTGATAATATTCGCTGCTTCTAGAAGGCGGTATAGCGTATATCCGCATCGAAAAAGTGGCTTCTACAAGTAATAAAGTAAGAATAGATAAAGATAAACTACCTTTGCTAACTTTTTTAAATCTCCAAATAAGGAAGATGATTAAAGTAAAGATTAAGATGATAAAATAATATCTTAGTAGTGCTTCAAAAGAAGTATCATCGCCCCATAAACTAGAAGAATATTGATCTAAATAGCCTATCTTTTCTTCTACAAATTTGATTTGAAAAAGAATGGCAAAAATAGATAGAGGAATAATTAATAAATAACTTAAAAGAGAATATTTATTATCTTTATAATCATTAAAATAATTATCTAGATTTGAGGCTACTATTTCTATACCTATAAAGATAGTCATAAAAGCAAAACGACTTGGAAAAGCTTGATAAGAACCAAAATGCCACATCTTATTAATCGGTTCAATAAGACAGGGAATGGCTAATAATATAAATAGAACAATTCTAACTCTATTAGAGGAATTCTTATAAAACATAAAGGGAACAATACTTACTAAACATAAAATTAAAGGCATTGATGTTTGATAAGGAGCAAGGACCCAAGAATATCTAATATTTGCAATTAAAGATGAAGAACGTGCTGAATTTAGATATTGCATAAAAGCTGGTAAATAGATAAAAGAAGCAATTAAAGCCGCAAGAAGGGAGCCTTTAACAAAAGAAAAAGCTACTTTTTTCATCTCTTTATTCTTCCAATTAAATATAAGAGTTAAGCCCACATATAAAATAGTAAAAAAGACAACCATAATCCCTAAATAATAATTTAAGACCATAACTAGAGCGATAATAATCATATAAGGGATATAATTATTTTTAGAAAATAAAACATCAAAGGAGAATAATAATAACGGTAATAAATATACCATGTCAAGCCACATGAGATTTTGATAATACATCATATTATAAGCTGAAAAAGTATATAGCATTGATAATCCTAAGATGATAAATACATTTAAGTTTTTATATTTCCTTCCTAAATACCAAGAAGAAGTTCCTGAAATTGCCATCATCTTAAGCATCATTAAGATATTAAAGAATTGCATTATCTCTTCTTTTTTAACAAAGACGACCAAAAAGGAAAAAGGATTTGATAAAAAGAAAAAGAATACACCAAAAAAATTCATTCCAGAAGCATTGGCTAGATTTATAAAAAATCCTTGTCTACCTTCTAAAATATCTTTTAAATCTACTAAGAGTGGTATTCCCTGCTGTGTGGCATCACACCAAGCTAAAGAGTTTTCACCAATGGGATAAATATTATGTAAAGAACACATTAAAAGAAATAAAAGACAAGTTAAAATAGGAGCTATGATATAGACAAATCTTTTGGATATATCTAACCCTTTTTTTAATATGGGACCAACTTTATCTTCTACTTTATTAATAAAATCCATTGATGTCTCCTTTTGATTTTTTAATCATATAACTTTTCTAATTTAAAAAAAAGAAAATATCTCTCTATTAAATATTTCTAATCACATATGGGATAAGAAAATTTTTTTTAGATGAATACTCATT